>Ga0265797_10000278_pt1 | contig 96652 bp, 71 predicted proteins | sample P2T30metagenome_FD_192433 | JGI IMG/M metagenome (GOLD analysis project Ga0265797, IMG submission 192433) | Plant litter microbial communities from East Loma Ridge, Irvine, California - P2 T30 | ecosystem: Environmental > Terrestrial > Plant litter > Unclassified | place: USA: California... | reverse complement strand
GTCCAAGGACCTTTGGTATATCTTTGTCGGTCGGGTAGGTTTCTGTTCGTATTTCCTTTCTCTTCATCATCCATCCTTTCGCAATACAACACTCGCTGCTGAGCCTTCCAGAGTCGGAAGAAACATAACAGTCTTCGCTGGTCGGACTACGAACGTACATTCATTCATCGATTCATCGAAGCTGCTTGCTCGCCTGTCATTTACAACTCCACCTCCCACGAGAAGCAACCAACAATCGCTCTTCCATCGTCGCCATCGTCACCATCGTCACCATCATCAAAGGCTACAACCACAGCAACCATGCACTTCCTCACCACGGCTATCAGCCTTCTCTCCCTCGCTTCCACCATCCAAGTCCTCGCATCCCCACTCTCGTTCACGGACATCGAGCGCCGCTGGTCTGCGGGAGAGTCAGACGTGAGTTCAACACCTAAACCACCCCTCCCTCCCTCCCTCCCTATACCACAAGCAACCAACCGACAAACAATCAAAAGAAGAAACAACCCAGCTAACAAAACCAAACCAAAAGGCCTCAATCCACGCCCAACACAACCCCCGTTCCGCCTCCCCCGCCTGGCCCCTCGCCCTGACCCCCCGCTCTTCTTCGCCCGAAGCCAGCGGTGCTTTCGCCGAATCTTACGACGCCGTCACGCAGCAGGGCGTCATCGGCAGGCGGAGCATGGACTCGTCGGCCCTGTCGGCCCGAATCCGCGATTTTGCCACGAGGTTGTTGCGTAGTAAAGGGGAGAGCCAGATGATTGCTGAGAGGGGCGAGGATGCGGCGCCGGTGCTGAGGCCGAGGAAGGTTAGGTATAGTTTTACTTCTTGATTTTGTTTTGTGGGAGAGTTGTATGAGAGTAGTGAGGATCTTGACGAGTTCCTACAGATGCGGGACGTTCGTCTGTCTGTCTGTCTGTCCGTCCTTTGTTGCTGGTTACACTTTGGTTTTTGATGTGGTTCTGGCTTTTTTTGGTTCGATGCACACGAGGTGACGAGTCTTTCTTTCGCCATTGCGTTCGGTAGATCACACGCTCCTTTACTTACAGACGACTATAACGCGATCAACGGCTTCTTCTTGACAACAACACTGCTTCGCCATTTTCTCCACAATCTGTTTCCGTGCTCGGGCTTTTACGTGTTGTATGATTCTATTGAACTTGATTCCCAGTTGTGGATTGACAGGATGATGTCTCATCCTGAGTTTCTCTATTGGCCGTTGGGCGAGCAAGGTTCTGAACTTTGAACCGGACATAAACGAACGTCTCTTTCACTAGACTACGGAACAATCCGGCTAAAGAGGACTTCTAACGACCCATCCGAACCAACTTAGTGTGAACCGCTGGAGAGATCACATTCGGGTGTTGAAAGTACGGATGGGGCGAAGATGAGGATGAGGAGAGTAGCGCGCCTGCTCGGACCGCAAACGAGACGTTGAGTATTGCTTACTCCAGAGCATAGGTTAGGTGAGGTTACAGTAGCGAGCACGGAACCTGCCGGGGTCATTCCAACGTCTTCACCACTTCACCTCATAGTCGGACCGCAGTGTTCTTTGCAAAGTGCTGACACCTGCATTTCCCTTGCAAGGCTGTTGGATCCAGAAAGGGCATACCCAACTTCTCTCGGCCAGAAATTCGGCCTCGACGACATCACATCAAACCCGCGGAAGGAATCACACACCAGGACCATCGCCTCAACACACATACCGCGGGACCACAATGAGCCTGTATTCCAAGAAAACATGCCTGTTAGCGTTCGAATACGCGAAGCGAGGTTTGGTTGTGGGCCGGCGTGCTCGCCAGTAGACTTGCAAGCCTGGCTGTCATCAAGGTGTTTTGCTCTGGATTCTGGCAAAATTGGCTCCACTAGCATGATGCTTAGCGAATCCTGCAAACATCAAGGTACTCGACGTTGGCCACTTGCCGTCTGGCAGCGAACGGTTAAGTATCCGTAAGCGATCGGCAAAAAGATGTGTTTCCAAGCATTCTCCAAGAAAAGCTTGCTCCACGTTGCCCAGAAGTCTTGTCGTTTCTTGTGTTCTTCTATTACCTCGCAGGGCTGAATCGATTTGATTCGATTTGATTCATTGAATCGACTTAACACCAACCTGATCGAATCCCTACAATCTCGACAATGTCTGCTGTCGCGAGCTTGTTGGCTCGCCAGGCTGCTGGAGATGCCTTCGATCCCACCAACGTCGATCTCGACACTGCCGACCCCAAGGACATCATCTGCTACTTGAACAAAGGCGAGAACGAATACGATGGTCGACTCGGAGCACGCATCTCGGCCATCTTCGTCATCTTGATCGTTTCTTCGGCCGTCACTTTCTTCCCGGTCCTCGCAACGAGGTCTTCGAAACTCCGCGTTCCGCTCTACGTTTACCTGTTCGCGAGATACTTTGGCACCGGTGTTATCGTTGCTACTGCTTTCATCCAGTGGGTCTCCCTTTCAAGTCTTCTTACAAACCGATGAAACGATCAACTAACGCACCTCAGCCTGCTCGATCCCGCCTATGAGGAAATCGGACCAGCATCATGCGTCGGCATGACTGGAGGATGGGCCGGCTACACATGGCCTGCAGCCATCGCTCTCGCGTCCGGAATGGGAGTCTTCCTTATGGACTTCGCCGCCGAGCGATACGTCGAGAAGAAGTACGGCTGGGCACACGGTGGCGGCCACGACGAAGAGAAGCACACGACAGCCTTCGACGCCGCCAACGCCCGCTACTCCGTCTCAGCAGGCTGCTCCAACCACCAAGCCCTGCACTCCGGCGAGCAAGACGGCACCCTGCGCAACGCATCCACCAGCGCCCCCAACACCACCAACAACAACACACCCACCGCCGCCGCCGCCGCCTCCTCCATCACCGACGCCAAGCAGGGCCACGCCGCCTCCGAAAACTCCTCGATCCAAACCGAAGAAACCCTTAGCATCGAGCGCTCCTTCCAACAACAAATCGCCGCCTTCCTCATCCTCGAATTCGGCGTAATCTTCCACTCCGTAATCATCGGCCTAACCCTCGGCTCCGCCGGCGAAGAGTTCCCCGTCCTCTACCCCGTAATCGTCTTCCACCAATCCTTCGAAGGCCTAGGAATCGGCGCCCGCCTCTCCGCCATCCCATTCCCCAAGCGCCTCGCCTGGCTGCCGTGGGCGCTGTGCGCCGCATACGGCCTGACGACGCCGATAGCGCTGGCGATCGGCCTCGGGGTGCGCACGACGTACAACGAGGCGTCGCTGACGGCGAACATCGTTTCGGGGGTGCTGGATAGCGTTTCGGCCGGGATTCTGATTTATACTGGGTTTGTTGAGTTGTTGGCGAGGGATTTCTTGTTTAACCCTGATCGCACGAGGGATGGGCGCCAGCTTGCTTTTATGGTTGTTTCGGTGCTTTTGGGCGCGGGGATTATGGCTTTGCTTGGGAAGTGGGCTTAGATTGACCGTGTCGTTTTGTGTAGGATATGTGATTGAAGGATTCTCGGATGATGCTAATTGGACGGTCCTTTTTTTTCTCGATAGAATAGACTGACTATACGTTGGGAGGAGAAAGCTGGATCATTGGAGGTTGTTTTTTTGTTCCCCTAATTGTAGGTAGTTGAGAAAGTGCTAGCACAGAATTAATAGGCCTGAGAACAATCAACGTCTACCAACCTGACCTTCATCGGCTTGCAGTCCACTGCTAGCCCCATGACCACCCTTCTCGACATCTCCCACATCAACCTGCCCACTTTCCACAGGGTCGTCACTGTGATACCGCTGACTTGCGACAGACGCCCGCCTTTCATCCTCCACATCCTCGGGTGTGCCGTCCCTGCAAGCCCATCGGTCCACATACCGCAACACTTCCGGGCTCCAGATTTTGTTCATAGCCAGCAGTCGGAAGGGAACCAGAGCAATGATGATGATCGGGAAAGCAGGCCCGGCGATTGTGAGCGTAACGACGAAGACGACAACCGTCATGACGATCTCGAACAGAGTGTACGCATGTATGGGCCAATAGCTGCGAATGCCTGCGGGGAGTTCTGGGAGCTCCGAAGGCGGCGTGAGCATGTGGAAAGTGCGCATGAGGATCGGATTGGCGGCTAGACTTTGCTGGCCCATGAAGATGAACAGGCCGGCGAGGACACTTGTGGGTGTTAGGCCCAGGACCAGCTGTAAAGGTGGTGCGATGCAGATGAGGATTGCGGCGGCGTGGATGAAGGAACTCCATCGCTGTTCGTAGACTCTCTGCACCGGTACCTGGACTGTACGCTCTAGCCCGTGCTTGTCGAGGACGGTTTCCTCGTGGTATTCACCTTTGACGTCGTGCATCAAGCTTTCCGAGTGCAAGGGTGCTTGAGGTAAGAGACCGTTCGCCGGGGGAATGCCCAGTATGCCACAGAGTGCAGTGGTCAAACCGAGCAAGACGATATCGAGAGAGTAGCCTGTCGGCTTGCGTATTCCAAAGCGCTTGATCGTGCAAATAATGCTGCTGATCTCGTGATCGAAGAAGAATAGCACAGTGATAATGGCTCCGGGAATTATAGCAGCGAAGACCCAGCCGACAGGAAGATGCCAGAATTCAACGTAAAAGTGCTCTCGGCCAGGGAGTGAAGGGACCAGACGACTGCTGCTCGTGTGAAGCCGGCCCTTGGGCACGTCCTTCATCTCTCCAACGTAGGGTATGCCGACGAAGAAGATAATGCTGATAGCGGCGGCGTACTCGCGTAGGCCCATCCGGATATATCGATGGAATAACGGCTCCCAAGACTCAGCGTAAGAGAGGAACAGGGCTAGAATAAATGTGCCGATTGCGCCGATGATCGCGTATAAGAAGCCCTCGAAGGGTAGATTTGCGTGGGCGCGCTCCAATTCCTGCACTGCTTTGTGGAAGTAGATGATCGAGTTTAGCAGGCTGAAAATCTCGCAGCTGAACTCCGTTACGTAGAGCATTGTCCACTCGTGCGCATTGAAGAAGGCCAGAAGGCAGTGCATCCAGCCAGCGTGAATCAGCGACCAGGCCATGAAAGGCAGGAACGGAACGTTGAAGCTGTTGGTGCATAGTTTGTATATATTCTCGGCCAGCACAGAAAATGGTCCAGTCACGCCCAAGATATTGAGTGGCTGTAGCGAGAAAAGCGAATGAATCACGCCGCATAGTCCTGTGCTCAGCACGACTTCAATTGTGCCCCAGTTTTCGCCGGTGTTCGAGTAAAGATCGCTGGCGAAAGTGAGACCAGGCAGTAGATTTGTGAAGAAAACGTATACAGCGCTTGCGACAACGAGCTGGTTGAAGACCGTCCAGTCGGATGGATAGCGCTCGATCAGGTGCCTGCAGTCCTGGCGCAATAATTTGAAGGGCTGTAGCGCTCCATCCTTACGAAAGACGGCAACAGATCCAGACAGCCAGCCAGTAGATTTCTTTGTTGGACCAGAAGTGGTCATCCTTCGTTGTTTCCAAGTGTATCAACAATGTCGTCTCAAAATCCGAGATGTCTGGTCGCCACTCAAGGCCGTTTCGCTCTCCAAATTTGCATGGTCGTAGTTGTCCTGTATGGGCTATGCCGGGGTATCAATACTGTATGCAGTTGTATATAATATCTGGCCAGTCTTCGGATGTAAGTGGCCAAGATTTTTTCAGGACCGTTGAGGTGTGCACGAGGTCGCCGCCGGCCTATAAGACAAAAGTAGAGCCTTGCCCGGGCAAAGCATCATTCCGCCTCCCGCGTCATCATTGGGCGACGGCCACGACGACTCTGCACGAGCATTCGTGTTTTGACTTCACACCAACGTGGTCGCCACGCCGTTTTCATGAGGCGCAGTGATAAGTGATAATCTCGTGACCAATGTCACAGTCATATAGATATTGTTCATAACCGCTGTGACATCGAACTTGCTCGCGTGGTAGTATTGACTTGGTACATTGGTATCTTCTACATCATGTCTCCACTGAGAAATTGCTTTCGGTGTTTTTCTAAAAACACGGCAGCCTGAAACCGGTGACAGCCTAAAGTATGTAGATATTCGTCCTAATTAGGGACTGACGATAGTCGATCAGATGAATCAAGCTTCTCAAGCTCTTCCTGCAGAATGCTTCTTCGACGTCGTCAGCCTCGTGCCAACTGAGGATCTACTAAGGCCTTCTACTGCAGTATCTACCGTGCCCGCATGGATGGAGCCTCGACTGTGGTGATTACGGTACTTTCCATCCTGCGATACCCCTGCAGAGTTAAAGTCGTCGCCTTCACATATTTAGCCGCGCGTGCATTCAGGTACATCAACGAGACAATTCTCATGCATTATCTCGCAAACACCTCATTGCCAGAGTGTGCGGATCCGGGACTGTCGCGTGATCGATTGACCTTGGCCGTAGTAAATGGTGGCGTCGAGTCGATCGCCTCATACTGCAATATGCAAGTAGATCGACAATAACGCTCGGTTGCGCTGTCGTTTCTGCCCGGGCAGACCGCATGCTGGGTATCCTCGCGACCATCCTGTTGCGCAGCATCCTCAGTCGTCGTTTGTAGAGCGTACTATCTCTTTCTCCATCCCGATCAGCTGTCGGTTCTTTCGCCCTCTTCTGAGCCAGATCGACTTTGCTCATTCACATGTCCGTTCAAAACTTCTTCAACTTCGCCCTCGCTTCCAGCATCGTCATCTTCATTCTCCATCTCCTCAAGCTCCTCGCCCAAAGCACTTTCTCTAGGTTCCAGTCTATCCTCATCCTCTAGAAACAGCCTCGGATTGATCTTGGGCAGAGTCGTGGCGCAAACACGCGTCTTCAGCAGCAAGTCGTCAATGAACTGATCCACGTGCGTCAAAGCCCACCCTTCTCTCGTCCGCCTCTTGAGCTTCCGCATATCGTTGAGATAAGGTTCAAGAGTCTTGTACACATCCTCGTCTTTCTCCCAGGCAAGTCGAATGTAGAAAGCAGCCAGGGCGCGCAGGTACTTGTACTCTTCCTGCTCTAGGTAGAACATGATGATCTCGCGTTCGGGCGTGATCTGCAAGAGCTTGAAGGCTAGACAGAGAAAGGGCGTAGGTTTCTGCGCAATTCCGTAGGTGCCACCGATGAAGGTGAGCTCTGTTGCGCGGTCCAGGACCGTAGCGGCGCTTAAACCAAAGCATTGTTCTTTCCAGTAGTAGGATTCGACGATGCGGTCGCGGACTGGCTTCTCGAAGAGTTTGAGCGGGTTGTCGCCGTGTATGAGAGCGCCGGTGTAGCCTCGCTCATCCAAGGCGCGTTTCGCATCAGCCTGATGCGCCATGGTCGGCGTGGATATTGTGGATGGTAGTAATTTAGATTGGCGCAAGCTTTGAGAGTCTGGATCTTTCGACATGCGACCAAGGGACAGCGACAGGCGCCAATTTGCGGGGAAGGAGCGTTGCTCAGTCAACATTCACATACAAATAGAACTGGGAAACGCTATCTGATTCCTTGCACGGGAAACGTACGTCATGCGCTATCTACTAGGTACCTAACCAGAATATACATACAACATCTTGGCCTGGTCCCTTATCACTAAAAGATAGACATATCAGAAAATGGGGAGAATGCTTCTGAGTCAAAGTCAAGTATCAGTGGCCATATCCTCCACGATCAGTACGTACTGGAATTCCTGTCAAAACAACTCTCGACCTTGCTAACATCCAATTCTCTATCCAGTCGTAACATTCACAATCCTCCTCTTCCTCTCTGGCTACGTCCTTCAGCAACGAACGGTCAAAGGCCTCCAAGATGCGATCAAACCCCGGATACCACAAGCGCCGCCCTCACTCAACGTCCAAACACCTTTCGCCGATTCAGTACAGCCCTCTCGTTTGTTCGGAGGAAGCATAGGAAGCCAAGGAAGGGTGGCATACCAAAAGTTCATGAGAACTGAAGATGCGGGCACGAGCGTGAACTGGAAGCGACTGGCGCACGTCCAGCTGGCACGGACGCACCACGATGTCTGCAATTCGATCATGGTGTTTGGAGAGCTGCACAGGATGAAGAGCCCGGCGAGGAAGGTGTTATTGTTTCCCAAAATCTGGGCGGCGGAGAAAGAAGCCACAGGGAAAGGAGCAATGGGCGACCCGTACATGGACTCCAGCAGAAGGCTCATGCGGATGGCTGCCAGGCGGTACGGCGTGGAGCTGAGACCCGTGGATCCTGTTGTGGAAAGCACCGAAGAAGGCGTACCGGACACATACTCGCTCGCAAGCGCATACAATCTCGGAGACTTCGATCGGGTCTTGAACATCGAGACGCCCGGCTTGCTATTGGACGCCTCACCGCTGGACGCGGTCCTGGCATTCACGGAAAAGACGCCCTTCGCCATGCTACAAGACACAGCCGCAGGCGACGGCGTACATTCAGAAGACCTCTTTCTCCTACAGCCTTCAAAGAAAGAGTACGCAGACTTGAGCGAGCGCATCACCACCGTGCCATCATTCAACGACTCCATTCTCTCCACCGCCTTCTCCGAACCACTCCTCCTGGCTTCTTCAAACGAAAACAACGCCCTAATCCGCTCAATCGGCCTCCTGCACGACGCGCAAGCAGGGTTCAACGCCACTGCCTACCTGGATAATGTAGCGTACATCCGCTTCTCAGACCCCAAACTGCCTGGACCCGAGTACGACGTTCCGTGGGCGAAAAAGCGAGCCGCGCGACCGAAGAACAAGGATGCAGACTGGACGTGGACCAAGCTGTATGGCGAGTTCGCACAGAAACGGATGGACATATGTGGGCTTGACCTTGATGGTTGGCGGGAATAGGTGCATGAAACAGCTGGCGTTGGGCGATCGATTCTCTGGTTTTTTTTGGGCACGGCGTTTGGGTGTAAATAATGGACGATACCTGGTGTTTGCATAAAAGGCTTCACAGTGCCCGTATTCGATTGCGTCCAAGGCTCGGAATAAGATTTTGATTTTCGCTCGTTCATCAGCGTGTCTTGAACACTCGACTAAGTAATGACTATTTAGTGGCAGTCATGATAATCAAATCCACATGCCGTGAAGCCAAGTGGTCCGCCGTTGGTTGCAAAGGTGATGTCAAAACTCAAACTACTTGATTCCGTTTTATATCGTAACAACTACATGTGGACTTCTTACTCTGCGACCCACACAGCCGCCATGCCCATACCGCCACCAACGCACATGCTGGTGATACCCACGCGCTTCTGAGTTCGCTTGAGCTCGTACAGCAATGTCGAGACTTGCCTGCTGCCGGTGTTACCGAGAGGGTGGCCACTATTCGTATGTTAGTAAGTTGCAAGGAACGGCAAAGCATAGCGGGGTTGTACTTACAAGGCGATGGCTCCTCCTTTGGGGTTGATCTTCTTCTGGTCAATTCCCAGCTCGTTGGCACACCACAAGCACTGGCTTGCGAACGCCTCGTTGATCTCGAAGATGTCGATGTCCTCGATCGAGAGGCCGGCCTTCTGGAGAGCGACGGGGATGGCCTTCCATGGACCAATACCCATGAGAAGAGGAGGCACGCCGACAACAGATGCTGTGACGTATTTGCCGAGAATCTTTTGGCCGAGGGACTCTGCAGTCGAGCGCTTCATGAAGAGCACGGCGGAAGCTCCGTCTGAGATCTGCGAAGCGTTGCCAGCGTGGATTGAACCGTCCTTTGCAAATGCAGGCTTAATCTTGCCCAGACTCTCGACGGTGACTTGCCTCACGCCGTCGTCTTTGGCAACTGTGATCTCTTTCTCCTCGTCAGTCTTAGGGTCTGTCCACTTGACCTTCAGTGGTGCAATCTCCTCGTCGAACCAGCCGTTCTTTTGCGCCTCAGTAGCCTTGCGGTAGCTGTTGTACGCAAACTCGTCCTGGCTCTTACGGTCGATCTTCTTGTCCTTGGCCATCTGCTCCGAAAGCATGCCCATGGGCACCTTGCACTCAGCAGCGTCCTTGTGGTTCTCAAGCAGCTCGCTGAACTCGGTGACAGCACCGGGGCCGTACTGAGTCGACATGCTCTCGACACCCGCGCCGATACCGATCTCGATAGTACCGCACTTGATAGCATTGGCAATGTCCACGCAGGCCTGAAGACCAGACGAGCACTGCCTGTTCAGCGCCTTGACGGCGGTTGAGCTAGGGAAACCAGCAGCAAGAGCCGCGGCGCGGAACTCGGTGGCGCCACCGCCGGGCGCGAGCACATTGCCGACAGCGATATCTTCGACGAGACTGGGGTCGATGCCAGAGCGCTCGAGCAGGCTCTTGAAAGCACCGACGAGGAGATCGGCGCCAGCGGTGTCCTTGAAGCCGCCCTTGCCACCCTTGGTGATGGCTGTACGGAGAGCAGCGGTAACGACGATATCGTCGGGGTGCTTCTCGATCACGCCTGGTCGGCCGGAAGCGTTCATGTGATGGGCGACCTGTTCGAGGCGGCGTTGGGAGTGCTCATTCTTGCCTGTTGTTTGGGATGCCATATTGGGTGTAAATGTGTTGTGTGGCGATTGGAGTACAAGATTGTTGACGTCGCTACGAGAAAGATAGTTCCTGTGTTTTATGAAAGTGAGAAGCAGCCAAGGGGTGTAAGATGTTCTGGTCACGCGTAATAGTTTCGGCCCACGAGCATGTCAAATGTCATGCTGCAGCCGAGGCTCGGTGCCGACTGAATAGTTTAGGGTTTGAGGCATGTGAAGACCGACGTCATGATTCGACGCCTGTGAATGGGGACCTCACTTCACTTGACTCCATCAGATCTTGACGTTTCTGAATGTACTATTCCAAGACCTCGAGTCGCTTCGATGTGATAGTGCCATTGAGAAAGTGAGTGCTTGTCTACCTAGCACGTAGTGAATTTCTTGACGTCGTACTATCGACTTTGGACTTAGGTTCGACCTATGTTGCCACTTGAGAGCGATGTCTTTTGATGCGCCATCTCCAGTATTCTCTAGATCCTTCGTTAATGTAAGATCGTTGGACTTCATCTTGACTTGAACCTCTGTTTCTGTCGAGAGACGCAAGTCCAGTGCAGTGTTCTCTCAAATTCTCGTAACTGTTGAATGTAATACCATCGTACCCCGTCTTGATCTAGACCTGTGTTGGGAATGAGAGAAATGAAACTAGTACGGTGTGTCTCTCAGGTACTCAAGAGCCTTCGACGTGATAGCATCTGTCACCACCCTGATCCAAGCCTGTGTTGCCGCTGAGTGATGTAAGTTCAGTGGAGCATTTCTTTTGGGTGTCCGTGAACCCTTGACCTAATACCATTAGACTCAGCCTTGATTTGGATATGTGTTACCGCTGAGAGTGCTCAACCCAGTGCAGTGTCTCCGATATTCTCGTAAGATACTTCAACGTACTACCTGAGTCACTCGAGTGGATCCAAAACTACAACACCGCGGAGAAATTGTTCAGGGTAACACAATCGTCGTACTGGTATTGATGTCGCTGCAGTCTACTGCGAAGTACGTCCCAGCCAGTCAATGGCCCCGCGAGGGTCGCCGTTGCTCCTCAGGAGAGCCTGCACGCAGCGCGCAACACTCTCCCTGTCCATGAGGCTCTGGACTAGTTCCACCTTGCTGCGCAGCTCGTCGGTCGGGACGTCGTCCAGGGTCCTGCAGTTGGCGAGGCAGGCCGGCAGCTCCTGGTCCAGCATGGCGACTCTGTCTCTCTCTCTGGTCTCTGGCGACGGGGGTGCAGCTGGTGCGGATGGTGGTGGCTCGATGCTGCCGAAGGTAAAACCGTAAGTGTTGGTCCAGCTCTCACGGACGCGCTGGACCTGCGCCGCAAACTGGCGGTAGAAGCCCTGTGGGGCCAAGCGCAAGTCCACTAGCTGCTGCCAGATCAGCATTTCCAGGTTCTCTGGCGAGGCGTAATGGCGGCGGAGCGGTGGGACGCAGTGCTCAATGGCCTGCCGGTACACGCGAGCTGTAGAAGTGTGAGTAATGTGCTTCGTCGATATGGGGAAGGTACTTACGTTCGCCTCTGTGGGCCATGGTGGTGCAGTAAGTCTTTCGCGTGATGATGTGGCTCTGCGTGAGGTGTGATGAGCATGGCAAAAGGGTGCAGAAGCAGAACGAGGAGTGAGTTTCGCTTTTTGAGGAGGCAGCTCTACTGGTCGCTCCTTCCTTCTATTGTGCACTCAGGCGACAATAAACACAGTAAAACGTGACATCATTTCGAGATTGACACCGATTTGACATGTGAGAGATGGTGTGAGTGTCATACCAGTGCAGCGGGCAGTAAGCACGCAGGAACGAGAAGATAAGAAAGCATCGACGTACTGCAGTTATGCAGACTTTGGGAAGCATTCTCCTGATCCAGGGCCTCTTTCATAAACAATACAATATCGAACTTACAAATACAAGGCTCGCCAACAGAGGCATCATACCGGAGCAAAAGCAGCAGCAGCAGCGGCAGCTTCCTTGGTCTGTTCCTCGAATGCTTTGCGGTAGACTTCCGTTGCCTGTGCGAGAGCAACCACCGTCGGCTTGACCATGGCATCCACAACTTTCTTGCCGCCAAGTATTGTATCAAAGTCGTACTTTGCTTTCTTGCCCGTACGCTTCTCGTGAGCCTCCATCTGACGCTTCACGTTGGAAATCTTCTTGTTCCGCTCAGCATCGGCTGTTGCTGCAACGGCGTTGATGCGATCGAGCGAGCGATCAAGCGTAGACACCAATTGGGCCAGCTCGGCTGTGCGGCTGTTGTCTCCTGAAAGGAATAAGGTCCAGAAGTAGTGTAAGAACTCGGTTGTAGTGGCATGCGTTGTGCTGAGTGTATTGTATGTGTCTTGGCTGAGACCATGCAGGTTCTCGGGATCGGAAGAAGCGAACTCACGTTGCTGAGCGATTGAGGAGATGATGTCTGATGTAGCCTGTTGGAGTGCCGGTTTGGCACTAAAGTGAGATGGCGTGGAGCCGTTGGTCTGATGTGCAGTCTCCTCATCTTCCGAGTCCGAGTCTGGATCAAATCCGATGGCCTTGTCTAGGCTGTAGGGTTCCTGATCACCACCACTGAGTCTGAATGGTCGGAGATCAGTGCGTATGCTAGAAAGAACTTGCTGCGGATCATGCTGTGCATACAGAGCAGCTTCCTTGGAGACATTGTCCTGCTGCTCCCCTGCCACCAGCCGCTGCTGCTCCCGGATGTTTAACGTGACGCGGTTGTCGATCTCCTCGTTAGCCAAATCTCGTAAGCGCAGATGTTCGAACGTCTGCTCGTCCATGCCGATGGGGCCATGTGTCTCGCCATCTTCAGGTGCAACATGGGATAGCATCTTCTCCGATAGGTTATTGAGAACCCGAAGGATGGGGACCTTGTCGAAATTAGAGGGCCGCATCGTCTCATCCGGTCGGTTTCCCTTCCGTTGGCTGTGGTTCTGCTCGTTGCCTTCCAAGTCCATGTATGTTGGGATGTGGCCGATCGACGCAGGACCAAGCTCGTTTCTCTCCAGGTACCGGTCTAGTATACCATCTGGCGGATCTTGTTGTGTGATCTTCTCACCCTTCAGTTTCTTGAGAAGTCTGCTACTGAAGAAGCGGGTCCAGAACATATTTGCTTCCATGGGAGGACAGTTTTCGTTGTACGCATCTCTGATGACTGGATATTGTTTGAAGATGAGCTTGATCTGCTCTTTGGTGATTTGAAGCTGCTTGATATCTGGGTCACCCTCCTTCTCACCCGGCTTCCTGATGAATCGAATCTCAGGCAACACGTTGTATTCTCCTTGCTTCTGTGCTTTTTCGATCGCGTGTGATCGGAGCATGTGCAGACGAGCTGACCAGAACTGTGACGTGAACTGCGCAGCGGAGACTGACTCTGGCTTGTCGGACAGCGCTTGGTTGAAGCGCTCCTTCAGCGTCTTGTTCGCATCTAGCAGTGACCTCTGCAGTTGGAAGTCCGACTTCAGTTTCGCATCGTCGTACCAAGCCTCGTCTGCAGATTTTGAGCTGACCGCTTTGGCAATCGCCATGGCGGCAGGTTGTGCAGTTTCACCATTTTGAGCCACGCCTGGTGTGCCTGGGTTTGGCGTGGACACCTGCGGTGGTGCCGCAGCCTTGCTGGCAGAAATCACATTGCGCAGAGTATCTGTCACCACCTCTTGCTCCTTCCGAGCTCCTTGCTTATCCGTAAAGCTGAACACATAGCTCTCCTCATTCACGAAGACTTTTAGGGCGACCTTGGGACTCGATTCGGGTGTCTGTTGCAAGTTTGTGATGTCGACTATGGTGATGGTCACGGTGGGCGATGAGCCTGGCGGGGCCGAAGGAGTCCAGAAGAGGTGTTTCGAGTCATTGCTCACTGCCAGCACACCGTCCTTCTTCTTGTAGCTCACGGTAGCTCTAGGCGAAGTCATTGTGATGGTGATGGTTTGTCGAACTGGAGCGACGCTGGGCGGCTTGAGAAGACGTGCGCTCTGATTGGGCGACCAATTTCACTTGAACCTCACCTCCAATTCCCAAGCACACGGTTTCCAAACACACTTTGCCTGAGACATGTGCTCAAGGCTAATTAACACAACTTTTCATGTACTCATACATTTGTTCGTGTGGTACTCCATTCAGAGGACGGGGACCTTTGAACGCGGCTGCTGCTAACGCGTGCATGAAGGTGGCGACGTGTCTGAACATGTCCAACAACTCCATGGGACAACTATTCCTCCAGCTCCAGCAATAACAGTCCTAGCCGAAAACCTGCGCAAAAGATTCCACTGGGATGATGCCTCTATCGTTTTACTTTCCAAGATATGCATGCAGCCGAACGCCAACTTGTGAAGAGCATTATAGCTCCCAATACGATGCCTGACCACCTGCTGCCAACCAATGACAGTCTGCCCGAATCTCTGGTAATGCACACTAGTAAAGGCACTATTCACGGCTCTACACGAGCTTTCCACGAATTCGACGTGTCAGGTCTGTCTCGGGAATGACCAGCTGCGAAAATGTTCTAGCTTCACACCCCCTTTATTCACCAAAGCTCTCAAGGGTTATCTCTGTTTGAAGCTGCCATGCTCACAATGACTTTCAGGAAATGGAGTGTCGCCTTAGCGTTATCGGCTGACTAGGCACATCGTCTGAGTGTCGTGGGTGAGAATGTGTTAAAAGCTCGATTGTCAACCCGTACATCCGTGTTTGTAGCGCAAAATCGACTTCGAACGACTACCGAGAGACCCTCATCATGGACGCCATGACGAACGCTAGAGTCTCGTCCCACACGAGAAGACACGGTCTCACTCGCATGCCGGCCTTCGAAAACCTTGCAGCAGTGACGCACTTCCAAAGGACAAAGCCACATGTCTCAAGCTGGTTCGGTTCACTACCTCCCTCGCTAGCTATCAGGGAATTCTCGTATGATGAATCTCACAATGAGGGAAGAGCATTCTCTCCTACCCTGCCGATCGTCCAGAGCGTTCGACCTACCAAGACCTCTACACCTGCAAACCGCAACAAGATACTTGCGAACGACATAATTTGGACGCCTGCGACAAGTTCACCAGCCAGATCTCAATGTCAAACGATACACAACTCAAGCTCGCCAGAAACAGATATCTCAGCATCTAGATCGACCCCTGTAGCTTCCATCCGCTCGGACAGTAGGCAAGCGTCTTACGACAGGTCTGAGATCATTTGCATGGAAGTACACTTTCGTTGGAAAATGTTCGCGTCTATGGTGTGTATCAGATCTTCTATGATTACGTTCTAAGTCAATGTAGTTCTATCATTTCAGCTCGATGTATTCTGGTATCAAAATGCAGATTGCTCCGTGGCTTCACGTGTATGCACTTAGAGTCTCGCCCTGAGAGTCTTGTCCTTCGACCTCTTCTCATTTTCTTCTCTGAGCGGCTCTGCCTCTCCATAGCTATCCACCTCCTCCGCCTTGCCAGGCGCGCTACTCTTCTTCGGTGCGCTGTGGTAGCCGCCTTTCTCGTTGTCCGAGTTGGTCACCTTTCCGTTCTCGTCTCGCTGGATACCGAGCTCGATCAACTTCGCAAACACCTTGGCGAAGTCTTCGAAGAACGTTTCTTTCTCTTTTGCGTAAACATTGACCCAGTGTTTGAAAGCCGGATCCGCCATCAGTGCGAGGTCAGTCGGCAGCATCATGAGCTCTTCCTCGGCGTCTTCGTCGTAGTGCACGAACTGTCGCACGCCGTTGTCGAGCGTCTTCTCTTTCCAACTTCGGCTGATCATGAGGCGATAGTATGTGTTCGAGAACCGAGTTGGCGCATTCACCCATGCCCCGTCAAAGCCCGATCGATCGGCGTGGCATCTTCCCAAGTTGTGCGCTCCGCTCAGGGCTACGATTTCCTGATCGTTGAAACCCATTCGGTAGAAGATCCAGCGCAAGTGGTCTGCGCCTTGTGCGCCGTCCGGCAGCCTTCCGCGCGGCGGTAGCTTCGTGTCGTCGACGTAGTCTGTTCGTCCGGACTTCCAGGGTATCTCGGGTCCGCCCATCTCTTTGATCGCTACGACGCCGGCAAGTGTCCAGAGGTCGGCGTAGGTGATCCAGGGGTGTTTTGCTTTGAGAGGTTCGAGAAATACACGGGCGTGTTGTAGACCGGCGTTCGCTGGGTCGCCGCCTTCGGCTTCGTAACGCATGCCAGCGCCATTGCTGCCGCCGGTGTCTGTTTCTGCATCGTAAGTGCCGGCGGAGTGCCTGTCGGGAGACTGTCAGATGGGAGTGTGGCGAAGGTGCTTGAAGCCGTCGCTTACCAGGCTAGACGAACGAGAACTGGTCCTGCTGAGCCGTCATCGTAGTCTGGTTGGTGCAAGAGAGCGGCGATGTCCTTGCGGACGGCTGCAAAATCACCCAATGCGCTCATGTTCGTGCGATAGAATCTGTTGTCAAGTAGAAAGTTTCGAGAAGTATCGAACAAGTGAAAGTGATACTCAAGCCTGTGGCAAAGGTATTGTACTTAGCCCTATTGTCGAAGACGTCCATGCTCGTCGCCATGTTGCCGAACCGAGGCGCTCTCGGCAGGTCTGGAGGATGGCGAAATCACAAGATAGCAGCGGTCATGACTTGGGGCCACATTAAATTGTTGTGGAAACCTGACGAAATCATCGTCGGCTTTGGATTGAATTCGGATGCCGAGATCGGAAACTGACAGGAACAGGACTAGCGTCCTCTTGGAGATAACGCCTTCTGCACACTTCACCTGCCAGCTGCGTTCTCGGTGTCCATCTATCCAACAATCGATTGTTTGTACGCGATCTCAGTGCATCGCAAAGATGTCTATCACGATAGTGCGATGTATGGATGAAGCGAGATCGTTTCCAGTTTGAGCAAAAATTGCCTTTACGGCCGTACGTTCGAGGACGGCATCGTGAGAGTGGTCAAATGAAGAAGCGGCCAAGCTGAACACGATCCATACCAGCGGCTCTCACGTTGCGACTGTCACAAGGAGACTGTCACAAGGGAATCTGATGTATTGCATGTGACTAACTTTGCCGCATCATCCGATGAGAAAATCAAGCTCCAGCACCATGTTTTGCGAGACCTCACTAACAAGTGGGCATCTCATATTGGACACAGGTACTTTTCATCAACCGCTTATTGGATACCCATGGGCGCGTTGTCTTGCTGGCCGACACACATGTATGTTGCGCGTTCTTCACGAATTTCAAAGTCATCAGTAAGACATCATTACTTCACTTACACATACAAGAAACCCAATCACATGAACGCAATCTTACAAAGTGGGGTACAGCTTGCGGCTCAAACGCCGTGAGCTCTTGTCACATCTTTGGGTTTCCTTCCAAGCACTTAGACTCCACCCTCATTGACACCATCACCCTCGACATACCATACCCAACGCCAGCGTCTCGCGATGGCAAACTTCTGGAACCTTCCCAAAACTGTGCGCGAAAAGATATATCGCTTCCACCTCATCCAGAACGACTCGATTACTATCGAAGACTTCGAGAAATCCTGTGGTTTTACTCAGCCTGTCGACGGCGTCCGCCGGCTTACAGTGCAACCTGGTTCAAAAAGAAAACGCTATGAGACCAAGCTCATGCCCAATCTGCTCCAGGCAGATCGCAAGATTGAGCGCGAAGCTTCTCAAATATACTTTAGTGAGAACTCGTTCACACTCCCATCACCCAAGGAGTCAAGTACATGGGTGAGGCGTCTCTGGCGACGCCACCTGAATTTGATCCAAAGCCTGGTCGTGGAGTCTTGGTGCGGCGTACCGAGCAGGTGTGGATTTCGTCCATTCCCATACAACCCAAGATACGATGCCGATTTCGGAAAAATCGGTGGCTTGAAGTCACTCCGCGACCTGACTCTCCATGTGGATGAAAAGTATGTTCTCAATGCAATACTTCATGCATCTCTTGCTATCGAGTGGCACAGCAGTCTCGGTTATGGACCTCAGGTGAACATAAAACTACTGAATTTCAGCGGCATGACCAGCCTCAGATCTATCAGAGGTCTCCGATCCTTGAAGGTCATTCAAGTCGACCCGTCCGACACCCACATACCAAAACAACTACAAGGCTCTATCAACGGGGGCTTTCTGGAGACCACTGTCAGAAGGGAGGCCATGCTACCACGATCTAAAAAGCCGTAAGCCTTACATGCCCTCGCACCAACCGAGCTCTGCTGATAAGATTCTCTGAACAGGTACGTCCGGGCTGGTTATTTCCGCTTCCTTGATCTGCCGGCTGAGATCCGCAACATGATCTACAGTCTGCTTCTGACCTTTCCTGGACCCACGTATCCAATCAGCGGAATGCCGACATCCGTCACGTCACAATACATCCAGCTGCGGAAACAAGACAGGGGAAACCTCCCGGTACCCCAATCCGCCCTAGCGATACTTTGCACCAATCATGAGATTCATCGAGAAGCCGAGAAAGTTTTTTACCACGACAACGAGCTCGTATTCTCGGCACCAGCGGACTTTCAATCCTTCTTATACACGCTTGGCAGCGTGAGATCCGACAGTCTTCGAAACGTGACTTTGTTCTACCTCGACCGCCGTAATGATCCTAAGGCCGACAAGTCGCTGGTACTGTTGTTGAAAGACGCCGTTCTTACAATCCGAATGCTACCGGGTCTTCGAAAGTTCCACTTGCTGATCGAAGCACCGTGGCGCGACCGCGACCCGGAATATGAAGACAATCCAGCGGATCTGCCCAAAAAGACGTATCCAGCATACTTGCCATGCGCTGAAGGGTTGTTTAAACTCAGGAATATCACAGACATCGCGTGCCGTCATCTACCGGCTGAAGACTGGAAGAACAACCCTCGCAGCAGAACGGAGCCCGGGAAGGACATGTCTGGTGCCTACAAGCATTTCGCCCATGGCTTGCAACTGGCTCAGAAAGGGTTGGTGAACAGCGAACTGTACACAAAGCGGACCTGGCACAAAGATGCGTTGTGGCCAGTTCTGGACGGCTCCAATTGCGGGATCAGGAAAGGCTGCACGTGTGGGAAGAGTGAGAACGGTAAAGATGACACTAATTGACGGATCTATGGCATCTCTCTATCGACTTGCTGCGGCTGCAGGTTTTGTTCTCAGGAAACATCGGTACGGAATGGGATTGAGTGGGTGCTACGGAGAGACAGTTGCTTGTTCGCGAGAGGAAGGCCCCAAGTAGGAGGGCATTTCTCGACGATGCCAGATGCCAGAGGCAAAGCAATCCTCTGCTATGATCGGAGAGTACAGTAGATGCAGAGACTAGTCTGATGCAAATGGAAAACAAGGTACGAAATGGTTCAGCTGGAAAATACGCTGATGTCAGTGATACCCTTGCCGGAAGCAACGATCCTGGCAACGTGTTTCTTCACAACCGAGGACTGTTTTCATCTGCGTTAGGACTTCCAGTCCAGTTGTGAATTAGGTAAGGTATACCAGGCACAATCAACCGTGCTGGCTACTAAAGGTCGAGCTACCGACTCCTTCAACCGAAAGGCATGGGTGACACTTGACTCAAGATCAAGACAGCAAACCATATCAAGATGAGGCCTTTCATGCTACAGATGCCTCCCGGAGAACAGGTCATTTTGGACAATCGCTTTGAGGCAGTACTTTACCAGACTGGGTTGTTGTTGTCGGCGACTCCCACGTATCGTGAAGCAACGCGCCAGGTCCTTCCTCAATGTTGGAACTTTTGTCTACGGCGTTCCACCAAAGCTAACGTGATTAATGTTATCGTAAAGAGAGATTTAAGTTCCGTTGCTGGAGATACCACAATCAACATACTCTTGAGTGTTCAACAGAAGGCAAGGGTCGCAGTCTCCAGAGTCCCATCACAATCTATCAGCAGCCCTGTGCGAGGATGCACAGATGTGGCGGTGGCGGCGGCTAGCGGGCCGGGTTTGGCGAGATGCATGTAACGAAACGGCTGCGGAAGATGTGCCATGTTGCATATGCGATAAGGCAGGCGAGATTGCGTTGAGGACAGAGACGAGATGTATGAGGGAACGAGTCGAGAGCTGTCAGATAACACTACCCATTGCATATACTGCATGCAGTCAGACTGATATTGAACAATTGACAAGGAAATAAGCAGCGATAAGCATGGCTGACCGAGGGTTGCACGTGTAACAGGTGTCCGTTTATTTATAGCCCCTCCGACTTGTCGATGCAAGTTCTGGCCTGGACTGGAAACTAAGGATGCTAGCGCAGGCCGAGATAGAGCCAAAGATCTTCCTAGGAGTTTACTTTGCTTCAGTTTAGGTTGCTGTTCCTTCTGCTGGTCGCGTGGTGCACTGTGTACTGCTACTACTGTACCTCTGATAGTGCCGTGTTGCTACTAAACTACAGTAGTCCTTGCTGCAACACATCTCTTGCTACTCCGACCTTTCCTCTCTCCTCATCACACGCAAGCCGTCATGTCTGTATAGCGTGACCCTGACGAGATCCCTGGCGAGCCTGCGTCAACAAATCCCACCTGGGTGCAGCAAGTGACTTAGGTACAACACCTCCCGAGCCGCATACGAACTCTCTGCCGATCGGGCAGCCAGCCCGTGGGCAACATGGACAACCAAAACACGCCCCTTAGTCCCTCTCCTCCTCTCGCGTCCCAGTCAATCATCTCACGCCAGCCGTCCCAAGTCAGTGTGCCGACACCGACCCGCGAGCCGTCGTTCCGCAAGGGAGCATACACCAGCAACATCTTGCGTCTGGAGCAAAGTGCCGAGAAAATGAGCGAGGGAGGCAGTGATATCGGCGAGGAGATCCGGAAAATGAACGAGCTGGAGAAGCAGCGGAGTCGGCAGAACAGTATCCAGAGCTCGCACCAGGGCGATAACACATCTGGCAGATCCGCGCCGATGGCACCTCTGGACACGACCAGGAGCAGGGCGAGCAGTCATGCGCAAAGCGTGACGGATGCAAACAATGTCGCAAGGTGGGGAGGTTACTCTCCCTCTGCATATATTACGAGTCCGGTGGGTTCTGTCAGGTCACACAACTCGTGGAACATGAACAGGAAGCCTTCGGTTAGCTCTAAACTCTCGCACATGGTCGAGCCAATTCAAGAGGGCCGCCCACTGGACTCTCCGCTTGCACCGAGTTTAAGGTCTCCGCTTTCGAACCCGAGCATGTCGAGACAAGTCAGCCACAGGTCCGTCAGCAGCTTTGGGGCAAAGTACGATATGATTTCGGCACAAATTCAGGAACAACTGGACGATGTGCCGCCAACACCACCACGGAATGGTGACTTTTCGGCTCTTGATTTCACCGAGGGAGGGGCAGACGACTGGGGACAGCAAAGAGATGGGACGGCTACACCACCGGCGAGACCGCGGTCGTCAGATACTTTCCAGGAAGCCGAGCTTGCGTTCAAGGACTTTGATGGAGTACACTACTTGCCTGAAACGGAGGAAATCGTGGAGGTCGACGAGAATGGGAACGAGATCCGACGCGTATCCGCGCGCACCATATCTACACAGGCTTCGTCGATGTTGAGGGGACCGCAAGGCCGTCCGGATTCGATGGCAATGCCACCTCCCGCTGACAATACCACGTACTACCCTGCGCCTGTCCCGCGCATGCTGAATCTCCCGAAACGACTTTCCCAGCTACCATCAGCAACGGTGCACGCGAAACGGAGGACACAGATCATCAGCGAACTTCCTCCAGGTGCGAGACAATCAGCACCGTGGTTGTCACAAACAGACCTCAATGGATACAGCAGCGGACGACGATCGGGCTCTGGTTCTCAGCCTGGAGATCACCCTCGGCCTGCCCTCAACCAGCGTATGAGCATGGCCAACCTGCAGAATCTTCCACCTCAGCTGCGTGCCAGCGTCTTCTTCGAGCAGCAAGGTATTTCGCAGGATATCCAGATTCAGAATCGATCTGCTGTTGCAACGCTGGAGGACATCTTGAACGCCTCTGCTACTGCACCTGTCAATGCCTTCATTGACCATCCGTTCGCGGGTGATGTCAGAAAAACGAATTTCGCGGCGGAACGACCTACGACACGGCACAGTACTGCAACGTTGATAGCCCATGCCTCGAACCCGGAGCCTGAAGCCAAAGAGATGAAGCGGAGAACAACTAGTCTGGGCGGACTGCTTAAGAGGGCAAGCTCAGGAGATCAGCTGGGTGACGCGCTCAAGAAAAGAGGAAGTCGCAGCAGTATGTCGATGCTCAACTTCGATGGTGGTGGAAAGAAGCTGCAGAAGCGAAACAGCAGGGCAAGCATGCTGGATATGCAGCAGGAGGAGGACGATACAAATGCAAGGACACCAGCCACAGAGATTGATCTTTCTGGTGGACTTGTAGCTCATGCGGGTGATGAAAGCCCAAAGAGTGAACGTCGTCCCGCGGATCAGTCCAGGCCGGCGACTGCCATGAGCGGGGGCAAAATTCTGACTGAGAACGAGCAGATCGAGGCAGACTTCCGCGAGCGGGCTGCGGACGAGGATGCGGGCGAGATCGAAGAGGATGAGGCGTCATTCGTGCAACCCGCAACGCTTCTTGCAGAGCTGCAGGTACGGAAGGCGCAGCTGAAATCACGAAACCGAACGGCTGCAACGGCATATCCTCAGGGCATGCATAGTACGCTACTCCAGATGGATGCCGTGGAGGAGATCAATACGCGAAAGCGTCGACAGCAGCGTGTCGCGTTGGCGTGGGAAGATCCTGCAATGCGTGAACAGGAGGAGAACAGAGGAGACGAAGATGACGATGTACCTCTTGGAGTCCTCTACCCCAGTAAGAATGGGCTGATCAACCAAAAGCTCGGCGATGAGCGTGATTGGGACCGTCCGCTGGGTCTGATGGAGAAACGTGAACTCGAGAACAACGAGCCTCTGAGCTCTCGACGCAATCGATTGCGTGGAGGTCCTGCGCTGCCTCGCAATCTTGGGCCGAGCTCTGGACGACCACCTATCCCTCTCGACAGCCGAAACAGCCAATTCAATCTTGTTGTCGAGCCCGAAGCGCCTACCCATGAGGAGGCTGCGAAAGAAGCGGAAGACGATGGCGAAACTCTCGGGCAGAGACTCAAGAAGCTGCGTACCAAGAACGTTCTTGATACTGCTATTGGTAATCTCGACACCCCTCCGAAAGACGGCGAACGCCCTATCAGCACGTGGTCTGTCGACGTGCTGAGCCAGTTTGGTGGACTCGATGACAAGAAGGATGCATCTGATCCAAACGCCGCACCATCGCCACCTGCCCAGGCCACACCATTGACACAAGAAGAGCTTGAGAATGAAACTCTCGGCCAACGCAGAGCACGTCTTCAACGCGAACGCGAAGCCGCCGAGGCAGCGGGTACAGCACCTGAAAACACTGCCCCAGCCGTTCGCCCTTCAAGATCTATGGCCGATCTCCTGGCAGTCAACCCTGCCGGCGCTGGTAGACGCGCGACCAAGGATCACCAGCCTGCTCGCGGCACTCTCCTCCACGCCTCGGAGCAAGAGAAAGCTAAGAACCGCCGCAGCATTCTCCAAACCAACATGCGCAGCGTGAGCCACGCTCAAATGCCGACCGAGCACCGCCGCGCAATGCCCTCACGTGCAGTCTCTGGCTTTGCTATGCCTCAGCATCAACCGAACATGATGGCAGCCGGTTATGGCGGCTACAACGGCTTACCCACAAGCAACAGCACCCCGATGTTCACCGGTGCCAACAGCTACTTCCCGTCCCCCACGGCCGCCATGCAGCAGCAGCAGATGCCCATGCAAATGAACCCAAGCACCTACCAAGCTTTGAACGGCTACGGCGCTGCGCCATATGCCCAGCAGATGGGCTACGGCATGCCAATGAACATGAACATGAACATGGGCATGGGCATGAACATGGGAATGCCGATGACCCCGATGGGCATGCCTATGGCTGCTGGTGGTTACGAGGAGGGCATCAGCCCGCAGCAGCGCGACAATATTGATCGCTGGAGGATGAGTGTCGCGCCTCAGTAGGATAGTAGGTTGGGGGGTTGGTTGTCGTTCGGTCCGGATGTACAACAATTGGTCTAGTAAAAGATATTTAATCCACGAAAAATCTACTTTGTCAAAATCTTTGGCTAGGCTTTCCTTCCCTGGTAGCTTCGGCATTCGAGCCAGGCATTTGCTGGCATTCCATCGTTTGGTGCAGGAAGCAGCAAGTCGTCAACGATTGATCTGGTCTATGAATTCTATGTGTAATCGTAACCTCGTAGGCGTGCTCTAACCGGCCGGCCGTTGGGAAATAGGATACACGATCCGTCCGTCCAATCGACCAAATAGTCCTTTGCAGAGAACATCCCGAACACCACGCTCAGTAAACATACCTAAACCCAATCAACGCCCTCCTCGCCCCAGCACCACCAACCTCCTCCCCATCAGCGGCACCACCATCCGCCATGACCTCCCTCTCCGCCCTCTCGATCTTCTTATTCTCCCACTTGTGCACATACCGCAGCGTGAGCGCCAAACAAACGATCGTCAAGCAAATCGCGGCATTCGCGCCGCTGCCGGGGATATACCGTGGCTCGTCGGCCGCCGGGTACATGTAGGAGCCGTAGATCGAGGCGGCGTTGGCGACGCAGTTGCCGATCGCGATGGCGCTGGAGCGCTTGACGAGGGGCCGGGGGAAGGAGTTGGCGACCCAGGAGACGATGATTTGGTAGGCGGAGACGGCGCCCATTGGCATCTGAGAGGGGGGTATGTCAGATTTCCTTCTTTCGATTCAGTTATGAAGGTTTCTTACCAGGAACATTGCGAAGTAGCGAGCGCCGACTACGGTCGTGCCGGCGACGATGGCGTTTCCGGCTACGGCGAAGAGGACTAGGACGCAGATGTGGATGCTGCGGTCGCCGGTCGTGCCGGCGGACCAGGTCACTGCCACGGAGACGAGGAAAGTGGCGAACCAGACTGTGGAAAGCTTGTTAGCGGACCGATCGAACCGCATTGCACATTTTGGGTTTGGGACGAGGATGTGGATTTGGGACTCACCAGGAACGGTCAGCAAAAGCGTCTCGATCTTGCCATATCCAAGCGTCTGCACAATACTCGGGAAGAAGTACTGGAACGTCTGCGATAGGATGGACAAGTGCTGCGTGAGGACGAAGAGGTACAAGCGGTAGTCCGTGAGGCAGAGCTTGACGCCCTCCCAGATCGAGCGCGAGTGCGTGTCGTCCGACTCGTTGATGTCGACCATTAGGCGCCAGCTGGCGAAGTTGCGCTCCTCTTCGCTCAGCCATTTGGTTGTTGCTGGGTAGTCGGGCAGGATGAAGCCGGCGGCGATGGCGACGCCGATGGTGATCACGCCTTCGATGATGAAAAGCCAGCGCCAGCCTGCGATGCCCATGTTGCCGTCCAGGTTCTCGAGGATGCCGGCGGCCTGTGGATGGTTTGGTCAGTATTCTATTTGTCCATGAATGAAAGTAATGTTCCTGAGGCACGTACCAAAAGTCCACCGAACATGTTCGCCAGCGCGTTGCCGGAGTAGAACCAAGAGATACGCTTCGTTAACTCTGCACGAGTGTACCACGATGACATCAAAAAGATCGCGCCTGGTTGAAGACCTTGGTCAGCCACATGCCACTGTATCGAAGACACTGACTTTCAACACCAATGAGTCCTTACCTGGAAAGAACGGACACTCCACAAATCCAAGAATGAGTCTCACGGCTACCAATTGTCCAAAGCTCTGCACCGCTCCGTTGCATGTTGACACGACACCCCACACAGTGGCCGCGCAGCTCAAATAGATTGAAGGCGGAAGACGAGTGATAAGCAGGTTCGAGGGCAATTGCATGATCAAGTATCCGACGAAGAAGATCGATGTGGCCAGGTTGAAGTCGGAGCCGTGCATGTCGAGATCGCGTTCGAGATCACCTTGTCTTGCCTGGGAAAGATTGGCGCTTTTGAGCGGCGTTAGTACATTGTCGTGTGAAGACGTGTGGAAGAGGCGTGTAGAAGACATACCGATCGAGGAAGTTTAAGAGGTATAGCACGACTAGGATGGGCAACAACCTGCCATCGATCTTACGAACGAGCTTCTTGTCCATACCATCTTTCCATGCTTCATCTTTGTTGGCGAACTCGGCGTAGAGCGCCTTCTGCGAATCGTCGGCACCGGGGACGGCATCGAGTGTCGCAGCATCTTTCTCTAAGCTGATGCGGTGTTCTTGACGCTCAGCGTCCAAGTCGTTGGGTTTGTCTTCGTTGCCCATGGTTATCTTCGCCTGCTTTCACAAATTGAGAAAGTGACAATTGGAAAGTAAGTACTAGAAATAATGAGAAGATCGGCCGCGTCGAAGAGCCAGATAAAATATCGGAATACTACTAGCAATGCCCGAGAGTACATGCGTCAAGACCCATCTTACGCGCTGTCATGTGCCTACCTCGTGCCGACGATCGGTGACCGTGTCGAACTCCTTAACCAGCATGCGATAATGCGGCTCGGCGAAGCGTGTTGAACTCCATCGCTATGCGGCTCGGCGAAGATCCGTGAGGAGTCTCTCAGCCTATCCCCACGCCCCTCCGCAATGGCAATGGCTGGGGGAATTGCGGGAGTGGAGCTCGTGGGTCAAAATGGGACCCCAAGGCCAACTCCAGGTCGGAGGAGTGAGAGAAGATATCCACTATGCGTGCAAAAGTCCGGTTATCGTCTCGGTGCGTGTTGGACCGATCGGCGACTGGTGGGTCTCCTGCAAAAGGAGAGGAGGTAACGGGAGAGAGAAGTATATATGAATATGCCGAGCGCCTGTATCTTGGACCCTCGGACTCTTGTAACCCCGTAGAGTTTGATGCTATTATCGTTGGGGATTAGTAGGTGAGTGAAGCAACGAGATTCAGTAAGTCTGCGGTTTTCGAGCTTCCCGCAGATGTGTGAGTGACATGCCACATAGTTGACGCGATGTCTCCAAGTGGTTCCAAGCATTGCCAAAAAGCCCCTCAAGTCGTCCAGAGTCCGGCAAAGTCTGGTCTTGGATTTGCTTGATCGGCAAGACGTCGGCGATCGCACGTCGGCCTCTGACGGCATACGAGCTGGCTAACAGACTCTCGCCGAAGAAATTACTTGGGACAAGATACCCACAATGTCCTCGAAATCTGTCCTAATTAATCTGTGATTCAAGATGCAGAGTCGGCTCTTTGGCCATTAGCGTGAGTTGAATTTCTCTATGTCTGTACAAGGCAAGGGTACCTTAGGTAAGATCCACCTTGCACGCAGGTAAGCAAGCAACCACCGGAGCGCACAGCATTTCAATCGCAGCTGGGGTCTTCTCATCCAACACTTCAGCAATCTAGGAATACATGTAATTGCATCCTGCCACGGGAGCTCCAGGAAGAACCTCGATCTTCTACACAACCCAACGCATCCTGGAATCTGCGCCGGGAGCCTGCCTCGCCTGAGTCTCTCGGATTGGAAGCCGAGGACACTTTTACTAGGATCGATCGTGGAAATCATGAGAATGATGCAGTGATGATAGAAAGATACAAGCTCTGTATCCGCAATCGCACTTTTGGGAAGACATGGCTGGCGGTCGCTGTGATCACTATAGCGACTTCGTGGTTCGGCCAGATGAGTATTCAAGGAAAGCTGCATGTGTCAGCACCTGTAGCTGTGGCATCATGTTGATGGTACACATACCTCTCCATCGTCTGACCAATGCCGAACGCAGATCAGTCCAATGCCGATGGATTTTAGCACCAGGTAACAATTGGTCAGTCATTTCGCGATATTGATGACAGTAATCTTCTACAACATCGCTCTTGACAGCCAAGTGACAATATTTCTTGGCTAGCCGGACAACCTGATCGTGCTGATCCCACCGTCGCAGATGCATTAGTTACTGCCTATGGTCAACGACACACCAGGAAAATGCGGACACTCTGACTGGAGGTATTGATAGAATCTTGTTTCTTCCTCGATACTGCTGACCGAATGCATCCATGTCTTTGTTTCGCCTCGTTTCGTCCTTGCAGATGCATCCGATCAGCCAGCCAATCACGTTGAGCCGACACCCACTGCTCCGCAATTCACGTCGCCGCAACTTCAACATCTCTCATTCCTGATTTCTGGGCCTCAATTGGCGACAACAACTGACTGCGCTCTCTACAGACAGAAGCGCCCGTCTCAGGCTCAGGCACATCACTTGTCACTGTGCCGCTCTATTCCACCACCCACCCTCATATCATTCACAAATAGCATCATCATCAAAGCATCCCAGCAGTCTTATCTGCAGCTCACTCACTTCGCGTAAGACACATCGTTACACAAGACCAAGCCAATAGACCTATCGCTTCGCCACCTGCAGCAGTCCGCAGGAACTCACCTCCCCCGGTGACAGCTATTGGTAGCCTCCGTTTGCACCTCAGCTGAGCCAACAGGCAGCACTGCAGGGCGCGTCATTCACGCGAACACCTTCACTTTCGCCACCGAAGCGCCGTGAATATCGTGTCTCACTCTTGCTTGCTACCAATTCGCACTACCTCAACCTGATTAGAGACATCACTATTGGGATAACTCTTCAGGTGCCACATTGAATAGCCGTCAAAGACCAGGTTAGTCATAGCATCTCTTCAATTGAGACAAGCGAGCCGTGCTCTCGTGGCATCCGGTATATTACCACGCACCACCCACACCAACTGAGCTCTCCCTTTCCTCAATAACCTCACCCTCTTCCCGTCCTTTCTCCGACTCACACTCCCAGCATACTTGCAGGCTTGTTTGTGGTTCTTGCACGCACTGCAAGTGTCAGAGAAGCTCTGACTACATTGACACGACATCCAAGATATGTCGCAAAACCCTCAGAGAGGACGCGGTGGCGGTGAGCGTGGTGGTGGCAGAGGCCGTGGCGGACGTGGCGGCGAGCGCGGCGGCTCCGACTCTGGTCGCGGCCGTGGAGGATTCGTCGAGCGTGGCGGTGGTGATCGGGGCCGTGGTCGTGGCGTATTCAACGATCGCGGTGGTGGTGGCGAGCGCGGTCGCGGCCGCGGTGGATTTGGGCCTGGCCGCGGTAGAGGCGATTATGGAGGCCAGCAAATGCCTTTTCGCGGCCCTCCCCCTGCAGGAGCCAGCCGTGGACCAGCTCCTGTCCCACCTGGCATCTACCTGTAAGTTTCTCTTACACCCACCTGAACCTGGAAGGCCGTGATAGCTAACTTCGATAGCTCCAATGTGCAACCGACGCCGCCTGATGCCACTGTCAAGGCTCTCGAGGATAAGATGCTTTTAGCAACAAAGGGACAGCCCACCGTCGATGGCTTTCCCGGACGCAGGTCGTACGGAACCAAAGGCAGACCAGTCACGCTGCGTACGAACTACTTCCATGTGCAAATCGCCCACGATGTCGACAAGAGTATTGCTGAAAAGCCGCTTTATCGCTACACCGTCGACTATGCCGACAAGGAGATGCCGAGGCCGAAGAAACGTCGAGCTATCGAGCAGATTCTCCAGATGCCTGCTTTTAAGAAGCTTAACCACGCTACTGACTACGCTGCGACAATCGTTACCACCGAGCCACTTGACGGGGCCTTCTTGAACAAAGCCCTTGAGATTGTACTTCCTGTCAAAGGAAGTACTGTCATTCTTGAAGCCCCTGCTGATGACTCTCCGGAGCATGTCAAGAAGGCTAGGGATCGCAACACCGTGAGGTTCAAGATCTCATCCAGCAATTCATTCAATCTGCGGGACCTTACCGACTTCATCACTTCGACTTCCTCCCAAGCTCACTGCCCGGGCTACCAAGACCTGATACAAATACTCAACATCATCATGTGCAAACCACTCAACGAAGCCAATGCGGTGGCCAAACTTCCAGGCAACAAATTCTATCCCCATGCCGGACTGCTGGGTGAAGCCGGGCACCCTGGCGTTGAGTCCATGGATCTTGCTGGGGGCCTTGTGGCCCTTCGGGGTTACTACTCCAGTGTCCGCTGCGCGACGGGCAGGATCCTCCTCAACCTGAACGTCACCAGTGGAGCTTTCTACAATTCAGTATCTTTGCTCGATCTTCAGAAGAGCTTCGGTGCTCGGGACTTCGAACAATGGGAGATGTTCATCCGCAAGCTGAAGGTGCAGTACAAGCGACCGGGCAAGGATCCTATTGAGTCTGTGAAGACCATCCTTGGCCTTGCCAAACCACAACCTCCGAAAGGTGGTAAACCCAAGGTCGTCGTCAAGCGTTTCGGTAACGCCAACGACGTTGTGTTCTCGTGGCAAGACCACAGTGCACCCGTGGCCCGGGAGCGCAAGACTTCCGTGTTCGAGTACTTCAAGGAAAAGGGCTACGTCTTGAAGGAGCCGAACCATCCCGTCCTCAACGTCGGTTCAACTCACGACCCCATCTACATTCCCATCGAGCTCTGCACCGTTCTTCCCGGGCAGCCGTACCGCAAGTTCCTCAGTGGCGATCAAACCACGAAGATGCTAAAGTTCGCTGCACGCGTTCCGAACCAGAATGCGATGTCCATCGCTGGAGATGCGGACAAACCTGGCATAGGCCTGAGGTTGCTTCACCTCCAAGGCGCACCTGACGTGCAAAGCCGGTCTGTGGTGCCGTTCGGTCTGAAGGCCAACACGAGCATGCTGACGGTGGAGGGACGCATTCTCACTGCGCCCGACATTCTTTACGGCAGGAAGAAAGTCACACCGTTCAACGGATCTTGGAACTGTGCCGGCCAAGCCTTTGCCTCCGGTGGGCAATTCGACTCGTGGGCTTCCTGCATCTTGAATGTTGCTGGTTGTCCCGCCATGTTCCCAGATTTCTCGCGGAACACCGCACTTATCAACAAACTGGAAGTGGAACTGAAAAAGTATGGCTTGAAGATGGGCATCTATCACGGCACAATAGAGAAAAATCTCGAAAATCTCAACATGACAAATCGAGAGCGCAACAACACTGTCTTGAAGCAGATGTTCAGCAGTGCTGCGGAAAAGAACATGAAACTGATCTTTATCGTCCTACCAAATGACGACAAGTGGCTTTACTCGCGGATCAAGTACTACGGAGATGTGATGTTTGGGATCCATACCATCTGCTCTATCGGAAGCAAGCTTTCCAAAGAGAATGGCCAGGGAATGTACATGGGCAACCTGGCACTGAAATTCAACCTCAAGGGAGGAGGAGTCAACCAAGAGGTCCCCAACACCTTGATCAAACCGCTCGACAACAACACCATGATCATGGGCATCGACGTCACTCACCCATCGCCAGGCAGTGCAAAGGGCGCACCAAGCATTGCCTCTGCTGTTGCCAGCAAGAACAGTCGTCTCGCTCAGTGGCCGGGCAGCATTCGCAAACAGACGGGCAAGCAGGAAATGATCGATCAGAAAAAGGCAGAGTTTGGCGACTGTGTCTCCGACGCGATCTTGAAGGAGATGGTTCTGGAGCGCCTCGAATGCTGGAAAAGGTCCAACAACCGTCAGTTGCCAAACAAGATTCTCCTCTACCGCGATGGCGTGTCTGAAGGTCAATACGCCTTGGTCCTGAGACAGGAACTTCCACACTTTGAGGCTGCCTTCGCGGAAATGTACGGGTCGGCAGACAAATGGCCCAAGATGGCTGTGATCGTTGTGGGCAAGAGACACCACACCAGATTCTACGCCACCAAACTGGCGGATGCGGACTGGAACCCACAAAGAGAGAAAGGAAGCTTGAACACCAAGCCGGGCACTGTCGTCGACCGTGGCATCACCGGCAACACATACCACGAGCTGTTTTTGCAGGCTCATCAAGGTTTGCAAGGTACAGCGCGTCCAGCTCACTACGTTGTGATCAAGGACGACATCGGTCTTGATGCAAACTGTCTTGAGCAGGTCACTTTGAACCTATGCCACTTGTTCGGTCGGGCGCCAAAGGCTGTGTCCTACGCCCCGCCCGCCTACTACGCCGACATTCTGGCGACGCGCGGTCGTGCCTACCTCTTCAACACCCTGCAAGAGGATCATAGCGCTGATAGCACCACCGGAGCGAATGACGACACCGAGTGGAACGGCAAGATTCACGAAAACTTGAAGGACACCATGTTCTACCTTTGAGTCATGCTACACGCCTGCAACACCGCGACAGCGATTAGACCCAACTTTCAGCGTTCCGTAATACCCTCACGGCCGATTGTTTCCTCGTTCGTTTCTTTCTTTCGCACTGCCCAGCACCCGCGAATCAACTGATGCGGGCCGAATGTGCACATCGCTTTGTTGAGAATGGCAGTAAGTACACAGAAACAAAGGTACCTGCCGCGACTGCTCTTGGATGACAATTCATTGGATTAGAAACGGTCATAGTAGTAGATACTGTGAAATGCAATCTTGTGGGTACCATGAACCCTCCATTTTCAATGAACAGTTCCAAGTGATCATGTCCAAAGTTTATGTAGGTAGTATGCTACCAGTCACCTTGGCGAAGGATCAATAAAGTATAATCGTGGACGTCAACGCCCCCACAGCCACATGCTTACTTGTAACTGACTTCGCGTTTACTAAGCCCATCTACATTACCATCCGTTCAAAGCAAACCTTGCGGCGTCCATTATGCCGGTACGTTCACCGGGCTGTTTCCAATGTCGGAAGCGAAAGATTCGTTGTGATGAAGGACGCCCAGGTTGCGAGCGGTGTGCCAAACATGGTGTGCCTTGTCCTGGATACAGGCGCGAGAAAGGAGGCCTTGAATTCGAAGACCAGACCGTCATAACAGTCCGGAGAGCCAAAGAGTCGTACGGTGACAAAGGAGTCATTGTGTTGAAGAAGGCTCCTAGCTCCAACTCCAGTACTAGATCCTCGACGCCAAAACTGTTGAATCAAGACGCCAATCGGCATGCGTTCCAAGCGTGGTCTTTGACGTTGCCACCCAACATCTTGCTCAGTCCAGCCGTAAACCAGGCTCAGCTATACGACAAGTGGCTCAATATATACACCCCGGTAACTGTTGGCACGCAAGGCTTGCATTTCGACTACCTCCGCGAAGCCATTGACATGGCAGAAAGCGAGCCTGCGCTCAGAGACGGACTGAACACGCTGGCACTGGTCCAAGTCGGCCACGCTGCCAACGACGAACACTTGCTGGCTGCTTCTGTTCCTTCTTACGGAAGAGCGCTTGCAAGTCTGGCATACGCAGTATCAAAGGCCACCAGCGTGCGAGACAACACTGTCCTCGCAGCGGCCAGTCTACTAGTCGTATGCGAATTTTACGACAAGATCAAAACCCAAGGCATGAGCTGGTTCGGACATGTAGAAGGCGTGCAACAACTGCTGCTAGCTCGAGGTCCGGACTCGCTCGACACCAATCTATCACTCATGCTCTTCTTCAACGCCCGCCACGCCTCTACGGCTAAGTCATTCTTGCTTCGGAAAGGTGACGCATACGACACGCCAGCATGGCGAGCAGCAGCTTTCCGCGCTCCAATGCACGACCTATCTGTCAGTCTATTCGACAGCACGATTCGAGTTCCCCGTCTCTTGCAGCGCTCGGACGAGCTAGAGCTGGACTCACCCCAAGTGTTTGAGAATGTCAGAAATCTCTTATACGACTGTGAGCTCCTAGAAGCAGAAATGCGAAAATGGCAGCACAACTTCCACAGCGACTTAAGAAGCCGCAACACCAAACCATACGAAACAGTCAACATCGAGAATTTCAGGACATTCAGTTCGCTAGTCACCGACCGCACCCTCCCAACCTGTCACCGCTTCAACAACTTCATGTCCGGCTACCTGCACTCCCAATACTGGGTCGCCATGCACTACCTCCGCAGCACGATCAAAGAGCTGCGCGAACTCCGCCAGAGCCTAGACACCTGCTTACCGCCCGACTACTCCGGCGGAGTGACAGACGAAGAGCTAAACGGCTACGCCTTTGACCTGTGTCGCTCGATTCCACACTTCGTCGAACCGACCAGCGGCACACAAGGGCATATCGGCATTTTCCTGCCGCTGGCTGTCATCATGATGCACTTCAAAAGCCGGCGGAACTGGAAGTGGTGTTCGTGGGGGTTGAATGTGCAGGCCAATGTCTTCAATATGGGCCTCCGCCAACCGCATGTGAAACAAGAGAACTTGCCTGTGTCCGTCCTCAAGCCGCGAGCTGGCCTTTCGCCTTTTCCGAGTTCTGAGCCGCCGCCAAAGCACGATTTCTCGCTTTCGCCGCCTGACAGTGAGACCAAAACTGGAATTTCAGATGAGTCGGGCTGTTCATCGGACGGCGCGAGCTACGTTTTTGACAATCTGGCAGATGTCGATCTGGGCATCGATTGGAGCGAGCAGGGTCTTGGATTCACTCCTGTTGCACAAGATATATCTGAGAAGAATGTAGGAGGGAATGTCTTGGAGCTTGCTGATGATTTCTTCGACTTTGATGGCACTCTCAATTTTGGATGAATACCCCTTGATGAGTTGATCCAACGAGCCGAACATGCACTTCCGACAACGACTGCGGCGAGCACTTGCCAGGTGCAGTTTTCATGCGTGGCGGTGCCGTGGCCCTGGTGCTAGTTCTCCAGCCGGACGACGTGCCCGAGGACGACGGGGCGAGAAATACGTGCTCCTGACTGTCCAGTCGCGGATCGCAGCAGGTTCGCTGGCTTTTGCGGAAGTCCCGGCTGGTATGCTGGATGATGCGGGGAGTATCTCTGGCGGAGCGGCGGAGGAGATTGAGGAGGAGACGGGGTTGGTGATTAAGGATGGGGGATTGATTGATTGATTTGACGGCGTTGGCCTTTCAAAATGGAGAGAATATATGTAGCGATGCGGAGAATATGCAGAAGGGGGTTGATACTAGTCCTGGGGGATCTGACGAGTTTGTGTCTATTTTTCTGTATCACAAACGGATTCCGTGGGAGGAGTTGGACGAGTCTTGAGGCAAGTTGACGTGGCTGAGGACTGTGGGCGAGAGGATTACTTTAAAGGTGGTTGGGTTGGAGCATTTGTGGAAGGAGGGTGCACGGGATACGAAGACGCCGAGTGCTTGGGCATTATGGCATTGTGGGTTGGGTTGAACAGGGAGGGAACATGAAGGATATAGCGATGGCGATGCGATGGCGATGCTTGAGATGGTCTAGATTCGAGGACGCGTCACGTCGGGCATGCTCTCTTCAGGCATTCGACGCCGAACGAAAGCAGAGACCACAGTAGTTCTATACCTAGACACTCGTTCGTGAACAATAATAATGCATACATAGGTAATCATAGCTTCTCTCCAGGTGATCATCGTCAGCTGCAAGCATGGCACTGCCCAAGTTACGACAAGTACTTGCCTCCTGCCAGCTCCTGAAGCAAGCATACACCTCGTCCAGCATCGATCCATACAGCAGCGTCAAATGCAACTCTCAGCATTGGCCGACACACGAAACGGCGCGGACTACCCCCTGGGTGTTTTGTGTGTTTCAGCCTTGTGGACATGGACCAATGGCGGGCAAGACCGACACGACCAAGCTAACGTTACATGGTAAAGCAAGACAAGACAAAGTGGGAGAGGCCGAGCAAGCAAGCCAGCCAGCCAGCCTGCCGCGGAGAGAGTGCCTTGGAGAAGCATGGAAGACGCCAGGCCCTCTCTGACCACCGTAGCCGTCCGTACTGTACCCGTATTGCATTGTTGCAAGCCTGTACCCACTACCTCACCACCACCACTACTCCGCCACCACTCCTCCACCCTCACATCTCCCTGTACCATCACCTGATCGTCTTCTCACCACTCCCCTCAGCCTTTCCCTGCTGCCCGCATCCTCCTATTTGTCTTGTCCGGCTCATCCTTCTGTACTACACACCCGCGCCAAAACACCGATTCCTGAGCGCCGCCTTGGTTCAGCCTCTCCTTCCGCTCCTAATTGTTACTGCGTCTGGTCAATCGCCTTGTCCGGCCGCCACCCTCTTTCCGCAAAGAGTGCAGAAGCATACCTTCAGCGCAGGCTTCAATCCCGCCGGCCCACGCGAGCTGGACCTTCCTGGACTTCCTGGACTTGTCCACGGCACGCCTTTGTCTCCACTGCAGCTTTCCCGCCATCGAGACCTTCCCGCACACCATCTCCGCGACGAGGCGTCTGTGACCGGTTCACACATGCCAAGCAGGTCTTGAAAGGAAGAAGCAGGACTGGCGCTCCCACGCAAAGAGAAGGGACGCAAAGACTGTTGCATAGTCTCGCATAAATACGCTCCTCCGCAGCATACTCCTTCGGCGCTCCACGCACATTTCACCACTATTCCCAGTGTTGTATAATCATAATGGCGCCCACCACACGTCCCGACTACAAGATCAACCTCGAAGGCCTGCCGCAGCTTAACATGGGTGCTACGCGGTCTGCCAATGGCTCGGCCACCAACTCGCCCATCGAGCCTGCCGGTTCAGGTTTGAGATACCCTCTCGGCAATGGTCTCGGGTCTGCAGGCTCCCAGCTGGGTTCTGGACGAGCAGGAGCTGGGTCTCCCTCGAAAGAATATGGAAGCAGGCTGTTCCCGAAGCGGTATGTACAACTACAGGCCCTGCAACACTGCTCAAGTCACTAATCATCCCTTCAGCGCACGCGAAATCCAGGCACAAGAAGGTATTGCACCATCTTTATGGGGCCCGCCGCCTGCCGGTAGCGGCCATTCTACGCCCTTGCGCGAGATCATCCCCGAATCGCCGGGTAGCGACAGCTTTCCCGATTTCGATGCGACCACTGCGCAGACTGGACTTGCGCCTTCGGGTCAAGGCGCCGCCAACTCGAGCCGACGCACGCGCGCTGGCACGGTGCCTTCACGCTTCCCTCCGATCGGCACGTCCAATGGCCTTGGTGGATCGCAACCATCGTCACGCCCTGCAAGCTCACAGAACACACCACCAGGAAGTGTATATGGATCTGCCACTCCCAACTATGCCGATCAGCAAGCCACGTCTGGAGCCTCCAATTCTAGCAGCCAGGCACTGCTTTCGAGACTCAGGGCCGGTTCCATGCCGCAGCGAACCAACGCTCTTGGTGGAGGAAGCCCATTCGGATCGTCGGTTTTTGCAAGTAACTGGATGGCTGGAAGAGACAGGGCTAGCACACTACAAAGCATCAGGTCTTCTGAGGGCCCTTCCTCACCTGCAGACAACGACATTCGCACGTTGGACTATTTGGGCTTGGTGGAGAGCCCACAGCAGCCGAGGGGAGGCATGACTCACGCCGAAGCCAGTATGCTCGCAAGCCAGCAACGTCAAAGAGGCAACTCTGGATTCAATGTTGCCGATATGGCAGCGATGAATTCTTTCTCAAAGAACCCAGCCAACAGGTTCCGCTCATACTCTGTCAACGCCAAGGAGAAGTATGCGGATGGCGAAGACGACGACGAACTTGCCGAATACGAGCAGTTGCAGCAGATGTACGGTGGCCTTGGATCTGTTGCCCCTCCTAGAGATGCGGCCGCCGCTCAGGCCGCGGCCATTCACGAGGCTGTCAGGCAACACAACCTCGATGTGCAGGCGTTTGCCACCTACGCGAGTTCCAATCGCCCAAGAGCTCGTACTGCTGGAGTGCTGGACTCTCCTGCGAACCGAACCTTGAGAAATTATCTTCCCACCCCTTCTCGACTCGACAACAGCATGAGCGCATCTGACCTGCAAGGCAGTGACGGGAATGATATCAATGGTCTTGCCAGCGCGGTCCAGGGTATGAATCTTGCTGGAAAATCTACGTTCGACACTGGCCTTGATGCCCCCATGGAATCGCCCACTCGCTCTCTGTGGTTGGGCAATATTCCTTCCTCGACAACAGTCTCGTCCTTGAACGTCATATTTGGCCAATTCGGCTCCATTGAATTTGCGCGCGTTCTTACACACAAGAGCTGCGGCTTTGTCAACTTTGAGAACATTCAAAGCGCCATCACCGCCAAAGCCCAATGCAACGGCAAGGAGATTTTCCCTGGTTGTGGACCCATCCGTATTGGCTTTGCAAAGGAGCAGAGCGCTTCCAACACACCTGGCGCCAACGGAATGTACCCTTCACCCAGCCCAGACCCATTTGTGGCCAAGGGTGGTGCTGCTTTGGGAGCAATCGGCCAAACGAGCAACAACATCAATGCCGAAACCGCAGCTGCGGCGCTTGTCACGCCCGATCTTCTCCAGCTGCGTGAAGAAGTTTCAACCATCGTCTCCCAGTTTGGCGCATCTGCTGAAGAGCTGCCTCGCATTGAAGCCAACCTACAGAAAGCTATGAGCTACGATGGCTTTGCTGCTGAGGTCCCGCCCATTGGTGAGCCAAGCCACAGCAGGATCCATGATGCCCCCCGCTTGCGCGACATTCGCAAGCGTATTGACAACAACTCTTGTACGCCTATGGAGATCGAGGGCATCGCCATGGAAATGCTACCAGAAATTGCGGAACTTTCTTCGGACTACCTGGGCAACACAGTCGTTCAGAAGCTGTTCGAGCACTGCAGCGAAGATACCAAAGAAGCTATGCTCCAGGAAATCGTTCCTCATCTTGCCGAGATCGGTGTGCACAAGAACGGAACTTGGGCGGCGCAAAAGATCATTGACGTTGCTCGCACGCCTAGGCAAATGTCGATGATCGCGGAGTCCCTCAGGCCACATGGCGTGAACCTCTTCCTTGACCAGTACGGCAACTATGTTATGCAGTGCTGCTTGCGCTTCCAATCGCCGAACAACGACTTTATCTTCGAGACCATGCTTAACAGGCTATGGGATGTTTCCCAGGGTAGATTCGGTGCTCGCGCGATGAGAGCCTGCCTGGAAAGCCACTTCGCAACCACCGATCAGAAGCGACTTATGGCTGCTGCAATCACCTTGCACAGCGTCCAGCTCGCCACCAACTCGAACGGCGCGCTGCTTCTGACTTGGTTCCTTGACACATGCACGTTCCCGCGCAGGCGCTCTGTTCTTGCGCCCCGCCTCATCCCTCACCTTGTTCACCTGTGTACACACAAGGTTGCGTACCTGACGGTCTTGAAGATCATCAACCAGCGCAACGAGCCCGAGGCCCGCGACAGCATCTTGCAAGCTTTGTTCGAGGACCAAACGCTACAGAGCATTGTGAGCGACCACGCCTGTGGTGCAACTTTCATCTTCAAGGTCCTTACCACGCCGTTTTTGGATGACAACGTTCGCCCGCAATGCGTTGAAAGTGTGCGCAACGTCCTTGTTCGCCTCAAGGCACAGCCTTCTCAAGGATACAAACGCCTTATGGACGAGGTCGGACTTTCCACTCGCCACGGCAGCACACCGGTCAGTCACGAGAGTCGTTCAAACTCGAAGAACCGAGCGATGAGCGGTCATTTATCTCAGCTTGACACAAACCAGAACGGGTTCTCGCGCCCCCCATACCCTGGAATGGCACCGCAGCAGCATCAGCAAATGGATCCTGCCATGGGCGGCCACGGGCTGCAGCGCACCATCAGCATGGACTCCACCTCGTTCGACCCTTACGCCCCTAACGGCCTCATGACGCCCCAGTACACCCACAGCCCTGCGATGTCCACGGCCGGCATCTCACCAATTAGCCAGCAACAACTCCAGTACCAGCAAGCCCTGCTCGCCCAACAGCATCAGCAAGTCCCGCGCCCGGCAGGTTTCTACAACAGCCCCGGAGCCGGCTACGCCAATGCCTCGCCTGCGCCCCAGCACCTTCAGTACCAAGACCCTTACCGTCAGGGCAACCACATGGTCCAGCAGCCACCGCCCGGCATGGCCGGCGGTTACCCGCCTCCCCAACAGCAGGGCTACGGCCAGGTGATGGGCGGCGGATACGGACAATACGGCGCCCCACCGCCACCGCCGCAATTCGTCCAGCAGGGTGGCGGCGGCGGCAGGAGAGGCCGGGTCGGCCGCTGAAGAAGAGGAACTGATCTGCCGATCATGACCGTCCCAATGCCGATTCTGCAACGCAGCGTTGGGGACTCGCCGTTGTCCATTGAAAAAAGCAAAATCACCGATCTTTCCAACGGACCCTTCTGGCTTTAAGAACACAAAAAATACGCTTTCAAATATAAACACCAGTAACGAGCCATCGACTTGCATTTGGCGTCCTTTTCTTTCCTTTTCTTGTATTGTTGGGTGTTGCTATCCTTCTTGTACTTTCTTTCCTTGCGCTTGTGCTCATATTTCTTGTGTGCTCTATGCTATGGAATAGGGCAAAAAGTAGGAGATCTTGGGAGATTGGGTCGGGAGTGTGTGTAGGGGGTGCATTTGGGGGCCTGTTCTATTTTGTACGTCGAGCGGAAAACAAAACACTAAGGATTATGAGTGGAAATGGGAGTAGAGAGATCTTTCTTCTTGTGTATCATTCTTGTTCCAATGAATTCTTTTCTTTTCATGTTCAATTGCGTGTGTGTCTTCCGTACGTACTTTGTCACTTAAAAAAGAGATGTTTCTGCAACACACTCCATGTTACATACGCCTCTTACTTTATACTACATAGTGGGGAATTTAGAGAAAAAACATTGGAGTGTCGTCAAAAACCCGACCCAGGCAGGTAACATCTCGAGAACGAGTGTCGATTACATTTTCGACCGTGTCAAAAGTGTCGATTCAGTAGTACATGATTTTGCATACAGCTATCTACCCCAAAAACCTCTTGATCTCCCCTCCAACACCCTCGAGATCGAGCAGGAAGGTGTCGTGCCCGAACAGCGAGCGGTCCTCGCCCAGCTCGACGTGCGTCACGCTCCGGTTGCCAGCCCGGCGCAGCGTCTCGGCGATTTCGCGCTGTTGGAAAGCCGGGAAGAGGATGTCTGACGCTACCCCTAGGACGAGCGTGGGGGTGTCGCGGAGTGGCAGGAGGCCTTTGACGAGGTCTTCCGGCGGGTCGTTGGAGACGACGGCTGAGGCGGATTGGGTGGGAGATGAGGACGAGGAGGACATGATGTCGGCGCTGCTGGTTTCTTTTTCCTCGTAAGGTTGGTCGGGGACGGTCAGGTTGCAGACGTTGGTGTCTGATAGTTGGTCCGCGGGGATGTTCAGGCGGCCGGAGTTTTCTTCGCGGCGTTTGAGAGTCGCTTCTTGCATGCCGCCGCCGAGGTCGAAGAGGTCCATGGCTTTGGAGATGTAGATCAGGCTGTTGGCGTCGTATTCTAAACACCACTTCTCGCCCGCGTGGTCTAGGTAGGTCTCGATGAGGAAGTCGGCGCATAATGCTGGCGGCTTGCTGGGGTCTGCCCTTTGTCGGCCGAACCGCTTCTCCCATTCTGGACCTGACCTGTAGGTGATTGTGGCGATCTCTCGCGCGAGCTTCATACCCGCGTGTGGCGGGATGGTCTCGTAGTAGTTTCCGCGTGTCTTTGACCAAGCCGCATCGTTCATGAGGACCTGGCGTTGGGTGTGGCGCATGGCGATGCTGTAAGGATGGCTCCGCGCGCACCCCGAGACCGAGACAATGCGACCGACCCTGTCAGAGGCCATGACACCCGCAGCCAGCGACTGCATACCGCCCATGCTGCTGCCAACGCTTGCGTACAGCTTCTGAATCTCCAAGTGGTCCAGCAGCCTGAACTGCGCGCGCACCATATCCTGCATCGTCAAGATCGGAAAGCTAGTACCGTAATGTTTCTTGCTGATCGGATCGATGCTGCCCGGCCCCGTGCTCCCATAGCAGCCGCCCAGCACATTTGTGCAAATCACAAAGTACTTGTCTGTGTCGAGAGGCGCGCCGGGCCCAATAAACTTCTCCCACCAGCCGGGCTTCGGGTTCGCTTCTGTGCTCTTTGCATGGCTGCTGGCCGACAGACCCGTGTGGATCAGGATGGCGTTGCTCTTGTCTGCGTTCAATGTGCCCCAGGTCTCGTATGCAATGTCGAAAGAGGGCAAGACTCCGCCCCAGTCTAGGAGGATGGGCTCGGTGCTGTGGAACTTCTGATGCGCGCCTGCGGTGTATGAGGGTTCGGGGCCGGAGAGAGATCGTTTGCTTGTGAGAGTCTTGGTTCTGTTTTCCAGGTTGTCAAGGCATGGGAAGGAGAGGGGTGGGTTCGAAGATGGAGGGTTTATGGGCTCGTTCTCGGGTATTGGTTTCTGGGCTGCTGCTTGGGATGATAGACGCGCGTTGGTGGTGATGAAGCGTGTGCGAGGATTGGTCCTTCGGGCGGAGCGGACAATGCTGCGCGAGACAGCGGCTAGAGGTTTGGATGTGCTCATGTTGGTGTTTTGACTGGTATAGAAAGAAAATAGAGCTTCAGAGGCCCAGAGATCAACAGATGATCAAAGGAATGCCGTCTGATTTGTCAGGATAGGTCTCAAAGGGCGGCATTGCGAAGTCGGCGACCTGTCACGCAATTCATGTGGGGCGGACTCGAGTATGTAAGCAAAGCGTCAGCAACTCCGTCTGATGAATCCTGTTAGCTTCAATGTTGTCCTCTTCTTCCATTCTGTGACTTATTCATTATCTTCGATCGATCAAGTCGTAAGAATCCCTTGCGACTAAGTATTCGCTTCCTACCCTTTTGACCTATCCAGTTCGCTGGCCGAGCCAGAGGCCAGTTCTCGTGTTTGAACTGCCGGTCGGAATCGCTGGAAATGAACCCGTTGATAGCTTTGTGTGTCTTCGTTTCGGTCGTCTTTTGGTGTGTTGATGAAAGTCGTGAGATAATGGAGTCGCGTCCTCGACGCCCTTGGAGATCATCACGGGTATTGTCTTGCCTCCAGTGATGGTTGAATGGAACCCGATATGAACCAACAACTTGATCCAAGCTGTTTGATCGTCATTCGTTGATAAGGCCTACCATATGGAATAATAAGTGAAACATGTCATAACATGTCAGAAACGTGCCGGCCACGTGCTTGCAAACGAGAGTGTTTAAGGCGACAGCTCCTGCTTCACCGGCGCGACCACCTACTTAAAGCTTCAGCTTGGCCCATCACACAACCACAACATCAACACCAACACCACGCATTGCGAAACGCAGCCATCGACCATCGACCGCATACTACACTACCAACCTAACTCACTCAATCTGGATACCATGGCCTACTCTCAGAAGCCTGCTGGGTCTGGCGGTGGCTGAATCAAGCACTCTGCTCGCCGAGCTCAGAGGCTCACCAAACAGCAATGCCAATACCACCTAAACCAAACAACCACACGACAAACGCGCTCTCAGTCAAAATGTCTTCCTCGACAACTCCCGCATCCTTCATGACAGTCCCAGGCGAATTGAGAAACAACATCTACCACCTCTACTTCGACAGCATCTTCAATGAACAACAACTGACCAGCGACGCCATCTGCCGCCGCGTCGAGTCCCTCAAACTCGCCCTCGCCATCCTGGCCACCTCCCGCGAAATCCAACGCGAAGCAACCTCGATCTTCTGGCTCGACTACGTCCTCCGCTGCCACTGGGGCTTTGGCGCCTGCTACGACGACGACGCCCGCATGGCCGGCTTCTCGAACGCCGCGCGCAAGCACACCCTCGACGTCGACATCACCTTCCAGAAACGCCACCTCGACACTTCCAGCCTATCGACCAACGTAGCTTGGCTCGCGCTGCTGTCCACTTTCGACCTATCCCTGTCGCAGAGCGCTGAGACGGCCAAAGAGGCCGAGGAGCAATGGCAGGCCGGCCACGACCGCGAGGGTGGCATCGTTTCCAAACGGCTGGTTCATGTTGGCGAGCGCCAGAATGCTGTCACTATGAAGTACACTTACCACTCGAGGGATCACTCTTGGGTCATGCTTCGCGGTTACTTGGCGATGCTTGATTGGGACTACATCTTCGCCACTGCGAAGGCGAATGCGATTTCTTCGATTGGCGGGTGCTCGAGTGAGTACATGCCGGCTCAGGTCGATCAGCAGGGCGCATGCGTTGAATCTTCGGTCGGTATGGTCGAGTGAATGTATGATTGCCATCGTGGCTCAGATTAGTCCAACAGGCAGAGGCTGTTCGATCGTAGGGCGAAAAAGGACTCGGAGTTCCTATTAGCAGCGAAAAGACTGCCGTTTACCAACCTAAATGATAATCAACTCAAAACATCTTCACTCTCATTCTCAAGCATAGGCAGACTTACATGTATGATTCGACAACCAAGAGGTAACCCTCGCCCAGTCCACCCATAGCCATCAACTCCGCGACGAATCAATAACATTCTCCAACCCCTTCCAAAAGACACTATTAACCCTCAACAACGCAAACTGCAACGTCGGAAACGAACTGGCCCGCAAACGAACAAGGTTCCGCGCCTCATCCAAACCCGCCCTGCACTCCTCGCGCTCCGTGTCAGAAGTAGCAGTCGCGTGCAACAGAAGCCAAAGATGACACATGGTCGCCCACGCGCCTGTACACCCTGCACGTACTTCCCATCAGTTTCTTGAATTCAGGTACACGCAGTCGGCACGCTTGGAGGTGGAAGGGGCTACTTACAAAAAGGCCAAAAAGCGCGTATCTGCCTATCGCCAATCTCCCGTGCGAAACCGGTGAAGCAGTTGGCTGCGCTCTTCGCTGCAACGCGGTAGTGGGTGTAAGCCTCTACTTCTGATGGTTCTACTGAAGAAGGGTCGTTGTTGGTCTGTCGTGATGAAGATCTTGCGTTGAAGGTGCTGAAGGGTCGGTAGATTGCCCGGATGATGAGGGTGCGGATGTAGTGGGATGCCAGCTGTACGGGTGCCGTGTTGTCGACGAGTTGTTGGCCACCGCCGCCGTGCGTGTCGGTGTTGGTGTTGGCGGTGGTTTGCGACGCGGCAAATCGCGCTTGCCAGTCGTTTAGGCGCTCCATTATAGGTTGGGCGGTGCGCATTGTTTGGAGGAAGTCTTTGCTTAAGGTTTGAGCTGCTTTGAGGGAGCTTGAAGAGATAGAGTCGTTAGTTGTAGTGCCTAGTATCGATTTTATTCAAATGTTTGGGCTTTTTCCTCAACTCACAACATGCGTTTGGTAACTGCCCTGAGGATATCGGTCAGCTTGCTCATTTCGATTGCCAAGCTCGCGTGGCCCGACTGCATCTCTTGGGCGGAGAAGTCTTCCAGTTGTAACTCTGACACCAGCCAGTCGTCTTCCGAAATGCAGCTCTGCCGGCCGCTGACTGCGGAGTTCCAAGAGTCTGCAAATCTTAGACTCCAAGACAGCCTTTTGCGTAGACATCTCTCAGCTGCAGGTATTGGCCATCGTGATGCATCGTAGTACAACCCTAGTGCTTGAGCGATAGAGTTCGCGTCACTAACGAGCGACTGTCTAGCCTCAAAGTTCGGCTTGAGTATGTCGTTCGGGGGTGATATGACAAGTATGAGCATTGCTTGCAGAAGACTGATCGAAGGGTTTCTGTCCTCTTCATGGATATCTCGCATGACCAGTTTCCAAAGCTTTTCCAGGGGTGGAGGGTCATATACTGTTTGGATGCAGAGGTAATCGTCGAAAGCAGCGAAGCCCTGCGCGACATAGTAGACCGCTGCCAGTAATGTTGGCGCCGAGGTCTCGGTATTTATTGAGTCGCTTTCTGGGAGCAATGGTAGCTGAGATGTTACAAATTGTTGATACCTGGCACTTTGTTAGAGTGAGCCGCGACAGGTCAAGGGTGTACCTACAACGCGATCAATCGCTCACCGACAGAACGAGGCACAATGGCGTCTAGTTCTACCCGCAAAGTCGCATTAGAATCAACCATGTAAGATTCAGTATGTGGGTCTTCGGCAATATCCTGGAGAAACTGTATAGGAAGTTGGCCAGCATCTATCGACCGTACTGTAAGCTTCTTGAAGGGAAAGACGGATTGTTGGTTGAACTTGTAGAGGCGAAGGAGATATGGATCCATATCGCCAGTGAGGCCGCAATACCGACCTGCTTGCACAGGAAGATGTTCGGGCATATCGAAGGCTTCCATTCCCTCCATTAATTGGAGAGGGGAATTCGTCCAGTTGGCGAACGGATAGAAAGTGGTGCCTTCCACCTGCGATACTGCATGGTGGTCCTCATGTGCCTCGTCTGCCAACACGTTATCGTTCAAATTAGTGAGAGAACCGATGTCGTATGACGAGATCGTGGTATCGAAGGTCTGAGAGTCCATGTTCGGAGGAGTGGAGTTGGTTTGCACGAGTGAGCCGCTGTCGCCTAGCACCATCTGAGCAGAGTCGGGACGGGAGGACGGCGCAACCGACGCCACGTTGTTGTCTGTATTGATCACGCGCTTCCTTCTTGCTGCAGAGCTGCTGTTAAAGGTGCACTGGCGTTTATAGTACGAGCACAGTTGACAAGGCGCTCCTCCTTCGATTCTGCAGGCACTCTTCCGCGCTCTGCAGAAGTCACAGGCTCGCTGCGACTTGCTCATGTACCGCCGAAAATGCATACTCTGGAGGTCTCCCCTGCTGCTGGTCTCCATGATCAAAATGCGATTGTCACGGTTCATTGGAAATGGAGATGCAGACATGCAGACGCTCAATACTTCCACCGTCCGGACCGACCGAATCGATAGACCCTAACGTACTTCACAAGCGAGCCGGTCACACAAGCGGGCCGGTCAAGATTTTGGACACTTGACCTTCAACCATTAATTATACAAGCAATATCAAAGATATAGAAACAAAACAAATCGCATTATAAACTACATGTCCTAGCATTATGCTCAAACGAACCACATCTGCTACACTTGCTTAGTGCTTTCTTACGAACACTTCCTAGCTGCCTATTAAGTAATACTAGATCAATATTTTCATCATCATCCTCGGGTTGCTCCTTAACCACAGGTCTCTAAGTACTGTCCTGACCATCCTAAACAGTCATTAATGTGGTCGTTCGAATATGCTGTTTTTTTTGTGTTCTCTTTTGCTTTTGGTGCTGATTTTCAGCTCGAAGAGCAGCCACCTCAACCATCAAAAGTACCTTCTTATGTACCACATTCTTAAAGCCTTTCAAAAGTTGTTAAAAGGGCCTATCATCTGATGAAGCTGATGATCTCCTTCTTTTACGATTCTCTGGTAATACTAGCTAGCTTTGTCTCTTGATCTGAGGCAGAGTCTTTAGTGTTTGAGGGTTCTAAGAGGTCTAACTACTTCTTAGTGATAGAGTAGCTTCAATAACAGGTCTAAGGTTTTCCAGAACCCTCTCTAGGTTGAATAGAACTAGGCCAGTTGCTCTAAAGCTAGATGAAATGGTTTTAACAGTCATAGTTTGTTGATGGGCTGTAAAGAATATAGGAAGGAATTCTTCCTTCGTGATATGGTTAATGCTAAGCCTCATCTTATTCTCAATCTAAGAGCCGTATGCCTTCTTCAAAGGGCCGAAACAGCTTACATCTAAAGGCTAAAGAATATGAGATGTATGTATAGGCATATATAAAGTTAGAATACAGTTCTGAAGGCAGAAGTCTCTAAATTCAGATGTTGAATGGCTGCTATAACTATCGAATATCAATAGCCTCTACTTGCCCTTACAACGCTTTGTATTTTCGTGGAAGTGCTAGATCCATTCGAGGCCTAGTTTGTCGTTGGTCCATCCATTCTCGCTAACAGCGATTCTCTAGGTTGTTAGGATGCTAGTGTTATACTAGGTCGATAGGTGAAGCTTGCCATCAAAGATGATAAATGGAGGGATTGCCTATCCTCTTATATTAACTACCTCGATTGCAGTAACCCACTTCCGGTTCCCCGGCTGTTTTGTCCTTAGCCTACCCTTCCTATCTGATGATGTGATCACTTTGGAAGTCGAGATGACACCTATCTAGAAGCCAGTCTCATCGAAGTTGAAGATGTCCTCTTCTGCAACGCCGTACTTTGCAATTGTATCTCCTACCAGTTTGAACTATAAGCTAATCAGCTTTGGATCCTCAACTTCTGCTCTTTAGATATCGAACTTCTGATTGTATACACTTAAGAGCTCTGGATGGTGTTTCACAAAGTTAGCAACCTAGTTTGTACCGACTGTTTGAGGGCGGGCTGGATTTTTGGTCTGAAGCATTATATTAGCTATCTCTTCAACAATTGCACGCTAGGGAGGGAATCTGTCGGCGGATAGCTAAAGGATCTTTCGAAGAAGAACTTCCTCTTCGTTATTAGAGAATTTTCGTGAGTTTGGTGTAGTTTCTTTACGTGGGAGGACTCTAAGATGTCGTTCGCGGAGGGTTGCAAAAGGAACGTCGTAGGCGTTAGCTATAGCTCGAAGGGATGGTATTTGGTTACTAATATAGGCTTGAAGGGCTAAAGAAATACGTCCTTCTGTTTCAGAGGGCATTATAACCAGACTTTGTTGTGTAATAAGAAGAAGAAGACAGAAGACGCGTCACGCGCGCGTATTGACCGGCCCGCTTGTGTGACCGGCTCGCTTGTGAAGTACGTTAACCCTTAATTCGTTATGCCCGAGCTTCTCGGCAAGCGCGAACGCAAGTATTTTGAATGCGTACATGTTGCAATTTGCATCTCACAAAAGACAGGTACAAAATGCCATGAATACTACATTACATCTATTGACCTCACGGCCCATCACGTTGGATCTAATACCCCTCGCAACCGCGCGTGGCTCTCCGGCAGGCATTGCTCCCAAGCATGCCGGCCCAACGGTACACTCACAAGGTCACCGCATGGGCTTCCCGGATGATATCACTCGTGTCTCTGATATACTGCTGACTCTGCTTCAGTCCTCGCTCAGGGTGATTGTAGTGACCGAACGCATGCGGCATGCCAGCGTAGCACTTCACAGTCACCGCGTTGCCTGCCGCCTTGAGGAGCTCGCCGTACTCATGAGACTCATCCCGGCTGAGATCGTATTCTGCCGTGACGATGTGTGTTCGCGGCATGCCTTCAAAGGACTCTGCAAGTATCGGAGACGCCCTCCAGTCATTCAGCGCAGCTCTGCGGAGTTCTGCGTGCTTCCGTTAGCGAAGGTATTCACCGGAACATGTTCTCGTTCATTACTCACCCGTGTCTTTCGGTATCCAGTGGTTCATGAACCAGTCCATACGAGATCTGGGGCCCCACGGATTATGCTCCACCATCGCTACACTCGGATACTTCTTCGCTACTTCTGACTTCAGAGGCTCCTCGCCAATGGACCAGCTGCACGACTCAGGTCAGTTCTAGTTCGCCATCGTCGGGAGTGGGATTTCCGCACCGAAGATCTGTCGAGGGCACCACCATCAAAGCCAGCTTGAGATTGACGCCTTCGGCTTTTGCCATATGAGACATGACTGCCGTCATGTGGCCACCGGCCGAGAGACCGCCAATAGAGACACTGTCCGCTTTGATGTTCAACTTCGACGCTGACTGACGAGCCTGTCATTCTTTGAGTTAGCTTCGACCCTTTTTGAGACTGCCAGAGTGAACCATACCCATTTTACGACATCCCATGAATCATAAATGGCGGTTGGGAAAAGGAACTCAGGCGCCATGCGGTAGTCGACGTCGATAACTTTGATGTTGACATTGTTGCAGATGCTGCGACACCACGCCGCTTCGCTTTCCAGACCTCCCAATACCCATCCGCCGCCGTGGTAGTTGAGGTGTACTGGGAATGGGCCCGGTCCTTCAGGTGTATATACTCGGACCCGAACGGTGCCTGACGGCTTCGTTACGGGAACGTCGAATTCCTCCTCTTGGAATACTTTCGGTCCACTCCAAGCAGCGTACGTAAAGCTATACGCTTTCGGATTCTCTCGGTACTTGGGAACGCTGACTTCGTCCGCTCTGTATTGGTGACGGCCGTGATCGTTCCACAGAGACACCCACTCCGAGTCGAGGTGAGGGATCCATTCCGCGGGAATCGAGTGGGATGCTACACAAGCAGCCATGTTTGAAAGCTATGAAATTGTTGTAGTTGACTGAATAGGATACGACAAAGGTAAGGCAGTATACCACGTCTTGGTGAGTACATTTATTGCAATTTATCAAGGTCTGGAAACGCGTTGTTACGAGGCGTGACCGTGTGTGCAAGCTTCGCCGAAGATATGTCGGCAAACGATGCCGCCAATCTGACCTATCTTCCATCTACCATGTCCCCACTCAACGCCGAAGCTTATTAGTTGTAGATGTAAATATACTTTCCGGAACTCAATCAGCAACGCCGGATAAGAATTCACACCTATCTCGGCGTCGCGGGGCCCCGGATTATAGTGCTCAATGATAAGGCATGGGTATCACGGCTCTCGTGGGACAAATCATTGGGGACAAGATGCCACCAGCGTCGCCCAAGCCTGTCCCAATTTACTTGTCCCCCGAGAGCACGGTATAGAAGGCTCGTGACTGATCTATAACACTAGCGAGACTTCCGCGTTCTCTGAAGAAACCGGTGAAGGTGTTTGTCGTTCTATCGAATTTGATCCACCTCAGCTTTACTACCATGCCAACCACCGACATCGAGATCTGCCCTCATGATGTACATCTCGGGGCATCAAGCACACCAGACAACGATGAGTATCCCAAAGATGTTCAACATGCCGGGCTACGAAGAGTTGCTGGGCCCACCCCGTGGCTTCTCTTCCTCATTTGCGTTGTCGAGGTACGACGAAAGATCCGCACCCACTCCAAAGTACAAAAACTGACTCAGCTTCAAAGTTTGGAGAACGCTTCGTATACTTTGGAGTCAGTGCTCCACTGCAGAATTACATCCAGTAAGGAAAGCCGACAGATTGAAAGCAGCTGGACATGATCTAAGAAACGCCCAGGCACCCTTATCCATTCGATCCCGATACTGGCATTCCCGGCGCACTGAACAGGGGCCAGGCGGTCGGATCGGCTTTGGGCAATACGCTCAAGTTTTGGTCATATCTTTGCACTGTTTTTGGTGCGATTGTAGCCGGTAGGACGATGAAAGCTTCCCAGCTTAATAAACGATTAATAACAAATTCCGATAGATCAGTGGCTGGGAAAGTTCAAGACAATTATAGCATCCTCACCAGTCTACATCCTCGGCATGGTCTTACTCGTCGCTACTGCCACACCTGCAGCCATCAAGTCCGGTGCATCCTTCGGTGGTCTCATTGCCAGCATCATCATGATCGGCCTTGGTACCGGCGGTTTGAAGGCATGTATTGCGCCGCTGTGTGGAGAACAAAATACCGATCAAGGGGAACGATTGACAACTCTAAAGACTGGCGAGGTGGTGATCGTGGACGGAAAACTCACAACGGCTCGTATCTTTCTATGGTGTGTAGATGGAACATCTCACCTTCGTTGGCAGAGCGAATGCTTACACCTCTTCAGGTACTATTGGGCGGCCAATATCGGTTGTCTGTCTGCTCTCATAACGGTCCCTGTGGAGAAAGCCGCCTCATTCTGGCTTGCTTATCTTATCCCGCTCATGTGAGGAGGAACACACTGGACAGACCATCCAAAGCAGAAACTGACTCCATTGCAGCGTCTTCATCATAGTCTTGACTGTATTCGTTTTGTTTAGTAAGAAAGTCAACAAGCTTCCTCCGCAAGGCTCTCCGATCCTTGATGCGAGCAACACTATCAAGATAGCTCTCCGAGAAAAATCATTCGACAAGGCGAAGCCTAGCATCCTGCGTGAGAACCATCGATTGGAGGCGTACACTTTCGCACAATCTGAGCGATATACCGACTCGTACGTCGAACAAGTCAAGAGTGGCTTGTTGGCTTGCAAGGTATGATCTGTGCTGAGAAAATTTCCTCGATGATTATGCTAATCAGCGGCTAGTATTTCTTACTCTTTCCCTTCTTTACCGTCTGCTGGACTCAGATCTTCAACAACTTGATCTCCCAAGCCGGCGCAATGGATCTGGGAAGCACGCCGAACGACTTGATGCAGAATCTGTCGACGGTCTTCATGCTCGCATTCATTCCTCTGCTCGATCGTGAGTAATCATATCCAACCAAACGCCCGTATGCGTATGCACCCACTAACACTACAACACCAGTCGCCGTCTATCCAGCTCTCCGCAAAGCCGGCATTGACTTCAACCCAGTCCGACGCATCACTCTCGGCTTCTTCTGCGCCTCGCTCAGCATGGTCTACGCCTGCGTGCTGCAGCATTTCATCTACAACTCCCCACCAGCGAGCATCAACGTCTGGATCCAAGCGCCGGGCTACATATTCGGATCGCTCAGCGAAATCTGGGTCCTGGTGACCGGCATTGAGATCGCTTTCAACAATTCCCCAGAGAATCTGCGCGCGGTGGTCACCAGTGTGTTCTGGGTGACGATTGCTGTCGGCGCGGCGATCGGAATCGCTCTCACGCCTGTCTCGCAGGATCCATACATGGTGTGGACGTACGGAGGTATCGCGGTGGCAGCCTTCCTCGCTGGTTGCGCGTTCTGGGTATGTTTCAAGAACACTGGTGGCAAGGGCGCGGTCATTGATGGGGTCGATCTGGGAGGTCAGATCTCTCGCGAGACCACGAAGAACAATGGCGAGGTGAATGTTAAGACGCAGAAACTGTGACATTGATCAACGTCTGATAGAGCGTCTCAGCTAATTGATTTGTCTATCTTTTGTTCCATCAGACTCCAGCGATCGTATCGGAAATTTTCATGCATTTACCTGGTCGATTTCCAACTGTTCCCATGACTCTCCAGTGGGGATGTACGTCCCCATCCCCAAGCACTCCCCAATCCCCAATCCCCTGGGGATTATCCCCAGGGGTTTTCGAATCATCCCCTGGGGAGTAAAAGGAGCTAGTGACGCATCGGGCTAGCTAGTGACGTATCGAGCCACTGGATGCCTACTAGAAACTGACACTAGCCCGATGTAGAATAATCTACACCCAAATTGGCTCGTGCGTTGTAACATCTCCTGGGGAGTCCCAAGGGGATTTTGGAACATCCCCAGGGGATGTACATCCCTACTCTCCAGTGATAATACAACGGCGAGACTTGACTACCTCAGAACAGGGCCTAAAGCCGGTCAGACTCTCAATCAGTGACGATGGCGACGGGTTTCTAGATGTCAATTCATTGCTCACAAGTACATTGTGTTGGTGCCATGTGACGTCGACTGATTGTCCTCTCCAGGCGTCCGGGTTGAGATCGATGATCGTTATGATGCAAAAGACTGCAAATCACGAAGAAGCGACGGAGACCCAGCTTCAATCAACATATACTTGAAGACTACACATGTACATGCATGCCGTGTGCTTCATCCATCTCACTTCTAACCCCAACCCTAAAAGTAGTAAAGCAAAGTCGAGAACGCCGCCAATCAGATGCGACGCCGTGCTTAGGGTTTGTCCGGCATCCTATCAGCATGTCAAAGATCAGTGTCAGAACTGTATCATGGTTGCGCAGGCGTTGCGGTACAACGCCGGCGGCATCAAAGAGAACGAAAGAACGGGCGGCTCGTGACGGCATCGTAGGTACAATGGTATGTAAGTAAAGGTCAAAGAGAGAGAAAGTCTTCGCGATGGCAACGACAATACCTCCAGTAACCAATGGCCTCGACTCTTGAGAGAACAGAAAACACATTCCAACGCAATGCCTACAGATGTGGTAGTAGTCGGGTGAGACGAACTTGAATGCCAAAAAGAGCATTTTTCTTGTACTGTAATTCTAACACAAACCACATTAGAGCCGGCGTGGCAGGTCTCACAACTGCCTACCTCTTGTCGCAAGAACCACTGCCAACGAATATCACCATCATCGCAAAGCATTTCCCCGGAGATCACGACATCGACTACGCCAGTCCTTGGGCTGGGGCGAATTACGCACCGTAGGTTTCACGAAATGCGTGTCTTTTTCTTTTCGCGCCCTAACTTTTCTTACGTCCATTGCTGAGCGTTGGATTTGCGTGTAGAGTAAGCATTGAAGGGACCAAAGAGGCCGACTTCGACGCGAAGACCTGGCCGGAACTTCACAGGCTTGCGTTAACCACGCCTGAAGCTGGCGTTCATTTGCAAGGTATGTTGCGACACGATTGCTCGGATGGAAAGCAGGTGATGTCCAGATCGCTCACTGACGGAGTGGCACAGAGAATGTGGTGTACAACCGTGAGAAAGACGCTCAAAGCGCGACTGCTCAGTGGTTCTCGGGCCTTTTGTACAGCCAGCCCTGGTTCAGCGATGTGGTGCCGGATGTATGTCGAGTCTTGCTTGTCCGTTGCCTTACGAGAGCAAAAGAATTGATGATATATGCCTACGCCGCTCTAGTTCCGACAATTGGAAGCATCAGAACTCCCCGAAGGCATCAGCAGCGGAATCTCATACACCTCAGTCTGCATCAACACGCCACAGTACCTGCACTACTTACTCGGCAGATGCCTAGCAGCCGGTGCCGTCGCCAAGCGAGCAGTCCTAGGAGACATCTCAGAAGCCCGAGACCAGCACGCGAGCGGCAGAAAAGCGTCCATTGTCCTGAACTGCACAGGTCTAGGCGCAGCTACTCTCACCGGAGTGCAAGATCCCGCTGTCTACCCAGCGCGAGGCCACGTTGTCCTCCTCCGCAACGAGACCGGCGGCCGTATAACCTTTGTCAGCGGCACCGATGACGGGCCCGACGAGACGACGTACATCATGCAGAGGCCGGGCGGTGGCGGGACTGTTGTTGGTGGATGTTACCAGGCTGGCAGGACAGAAGCAGAGCCTGATCCTGCTATGGGCGAGCGAATTCTCGAGAGAACGGTGAAGCTGGTTCCGAGCTTAGGGAGCGGGAAAGGTCGTGCTGGGCTCGACGTGATCAGGCATGGAGTTGGCCTTCGGCCTGTGCGGGAGGGAGGGTATCGGGTTGAGCGAGAGCAGCGGCGGGATTGGTCGATTGTGCATAATTACGGCCATGGCGGCGCGGGTTATCAGTCTAGCTATGGTTGTGCTGGAGAGGCTGTTAGGTTGATCAAGGAGGTGTTGAGAACTTCTAAGCTTTAGCATATTCCAAGATGTCAACGAGTGAGACTTTCGTGGATGATGGCTGGGTGAATTCTGAGTATGTACACATATAAACCAGCCCTGAAATAGAAGTCAGATCGTGTCTTACTATCGGAACACCCACGCGGCTCGTGAAGATTTCGAGCGCTTTGCAATAAAGTTCGAGGAAGGAATTGTAATCTGTTGTATCAATTAAGTCTAGTGTAATAAAATTTGATAATGCAAGCGTGAAATCCATAAGAGCTGCGTGAAGACCATACTCGTGTCCAAGAAAAAGAGATGAAGAACGAAAGCCAAAAGCCAAAAGCCAACGCCATCGCTGAAAGCGCTTCACAACAAAGGCCTAAAAGCCATACCACCCCAGCGAATCAAACAGCTTCCTCTCACGACCGAAGCTCGGAGAAGATGTACGGGAAAATGACGACGCAAGCCTTGTAGAACACGCCAACGCTGAGGACAGCTCTAATAGGAACCATGAGAACGCCCGCGGCTGTGATGTAAATCCACATGGCATAGAGGGCAACGGCGAAGAAATGGTAGAACAGCACGAAAGGCTGGCGGATGATGCCGGCCAGCAGGCCGACGGGGCCGTCGATACAGTTGCCGCCGAGTTTGAAGTATTCGAAACAGCCCTGCTGCAGGGCTTTTAGTTGGTTGTCTTCGGCGGCGAACAGCGAGTACAACGCCATGGCTAGGATGTTGATGACGGAGCTGAGGCCCTTTCGTTTCCAGTGGAAGGACTGCATTTGTTTGAGAACGAGCTTTGTATCGTCCAGGTAAGGGACGATGTTCGGATGAAGCACTTCACCGAGCAACACGGCGTCGTTGAATGCGACAGTCATGCCGCCGCCTGTCAGAGGATGTCTCATGTTCATTGCATCGCCAAGCATGATGAGGCCTGGCTTTCGGTTGGTTGTCGGCGGCAAGAACGAGTTCGGCATCGATCGCAGACGATCGTTCTCTACCGCTGCCACGAAACAGGGTCGTACTTTTTCGGGCAATGAGGGAATGACGACATTCTGCATGTGGCCCTTGACGCCTCCTGCCTTGAGCGAAGCGGAAGGTGTATTTTCAGGTATATCGACCAACGCTCTTGTTTCGTGGGTGCCGATTTGGTAGAGCAGAATGGGCGCGTGGTCGCCGAGGATGACATGGCCGTGGTTCGGCATTGGTAGAGGTGCATCGATCAGTTCGAGACCCCAGAACTTTGATCGTGCCACCGGGGTGTCCGATCTGAACTCTTTCCTGAATTTGCTGGCGTACCCGTCGGCGACGATTGTGAGGGATCCGAAGAAAGAGTCTGATTGGCCTTGCACAGTGGCTTCAACACCCAGGATCTGATCGGTGTAACCGCTGCGTACTAGACCGGTTGCAGTGGCCTCCACGACCGTCACATTGGGATGAGCCAGGACCTTTTCCCGTAATCGTTGGACAAATCTTCCATGGTGAAACGACCTGCCCTCAGGTCTCTTCCTCTTTGTCCCACGCTCCTCGTCCACTTTCTCATTCGTCTCGTTGTCCTCCGCGGCCAGCGCTTCCGCAGGGTAGGCGATCTGTACCTCATTGCCATAGTAGATGACATCGTATCCGAAGACTTTCACAGCATCAATGCCCTCCAGGCAGTCTCTCAAACCCAGCTTCTCCAGCGCCTGTACGCCGCCAGGTTGCAACAGCTCGCCGACAATCCTATCCGGTTCCCTCAGTGACCTTTCCAAGACGATCACGCTTCGGCCTTGGTTTCCTAGCGCCACGGCGACGGCGCAACCAAGAATTCCAGCTCCCACGACAACAACGTCGGCTTCGTGGTGTAGCATCCGGCGCTGCTCGTTCTTTTCGTCGATGTTGATGTGCATGGTTGTAAATGGGGGGTTCGTTCGAGTTTCAGGGCCAGTCAATTAGGGCGGCCTTGTAAGCGCCTGTGGTTTGTGAGAGAAGTTATCGCGTAGAGTAAATCCGCAGGCAGAGCGAGAGTGTGGTAATGCAAAATAGAAACACTATGGTTTGATGTCTGAGACCAGTGACGCCTGGCATTTCTCGTACGTTTTTCCTCATGGCGCCGTCCCCTCGCTCGATTCAGGGACGAAATGCAGGGTTTCGAGATCGCAAATCGGCGGGCGCCGTCGCGTCTGGGGACGGGCCGACATCGACATCGATTTCTTTCACGTGAAAGAGCCTCGCGGTAACATACATCACCGCATTGTTGACGAGACAATGGTTTTTGTCTGGTCCTACTCGGATAAGCAATACCACTGGCAATACACATCACGTGCAACTTGTCGCTGTCTGTGGATGTCTACAAGCCGCCAGACTGAATGCAGCACGACTTGCAACATGCCGCTGTCAACTGCCGCAAGATAGAAAGAGAGAGAGGAGAGAGAGCAGTCGTCTCACCAGAGAGCCCTCCAAGTACAGACAAGCACGTATGTGCAACAGCCGGTACGGTAGCGAGAGGACAAAGAAGCAGCAGTCCTCGTACGAAAAGGAAAAAACAACCACCTCGGCAACCCAGATATGCAAAAGCTTGCAGCAAGCACGATAAATCAAGCAGGCAGGCAGGGAACTCCTCCGCATTGAACCCCTGCACTACGAATTTCCTGTTCAGCTCTCGCGCTCATTTCGAATGCAAGATGTCTGGTTTTCGAGAGAGAGCAAACGGGCAGCCGCCTGTCCTGTTCTCTGTCTGTCTATCTGTCTGTCCCTGTACGACCAAGCTGTCACTTGTCCTGCAGCTTGCCGCGAAGCAGTCACGCCACACTAGACTACCACTGCGAGGTGCAGGTCGCTTGCACGGCGATCGGCATACGCCGATGCGGGCGGTCATTCTCTTGTTTCTTTGGATGGATGGACGACCCGACATGTCATGTATTCGTGGTACCGAAAGGCATCGCGGGCTTGTGACGGATTATTGCTAACCTGTTGCTGGAAGTTGAAACACGCGAAAGGCGCCACTGTGAGGTCGGACTCTTTTGCCGGCATTTGTGGTTGTTCGACGTGTGAACATAGGTGATTGGACGAAACTGCTCTATCATATGGTTACTTACTGTGAGGTGTCGAAATGACCCACGGTGACTCGAGCTAAAGAAACTGCGAAAAGCGTGAAGGTCTGAAGAACGATGATGCTGCCCGAGCATAAGTTGACCCAATGCGGAACGGAGTGATTGACTTGGTAGCCAGGGAGCAGACTTGTCAGTGAGAGCGTGAGCGCCAGGCAGCCAGCCACCGGCAGAAGTTCACTTCTGGTCTTCTCTGCTGAATTCACATACGCAGTGAAGTCATCGCATGAGGCAATTCTAACACCAAGCGGCAAGTTGCCTTCCGCATAAGTTAACGAGCCAGACCCGCCCAAGTCCGTGTGTACTCCACACCGCGAAGCAAGCTACCGCGATGAATCCGAAATGCTGGCTGTAAGAGATATCCGGGTCTGCCGGGTGCGTAGCAAAAATGTCAACCCACGCCATGCCATACTAACCCCATACCATGTAATATCACAACTCCATGACTCAGCTTTCTCGAGCCGAGCCCCAGTCAACTCGGCGTAAGGTCCGACATGACATTTCAATTCCAAAGGCTAGACTGAGCAGCTAAATTGTGGACTCAGGAGGGATTTTGACGTGATGAAGGATCAGAAGTCACATTTTTATGAGCGGCGGTCCGGGCCTGACAGATTGGGATCTCGAACCACGAACTGCTTCCACGGACGGCAGAACCGTTTTCACAAAGCCTGTCCGTAAGAGGTTGATTGACCGGGATACCTGGTCTTGAGCTTGAGCTATCCCCGACTGCCGGTGACATGGGTTTGGAGACTGGTTTGTCGTCAAGTCCGGAGACACGTGGAAGGTTGAATCGAAACGTATTACGTCAGTGACAGGATGGTGTCATTTTGTGAGAGCGCCTAGGATTATGCAGGATGCGTTGAAGGCTTGCGGCGTCGAACTTCGCGTGACGGGTATTCGGCGTTGACACGGTGATGGGGACCACGGAAGACGTCAGCAGTCATTCTCACGTCTTCACTTGATGGCCGGTGGATACAGGCATACCTGTATAAGCCCCTCCCCTCAAGCCCGGGAAGACTTATCTTTCGGTGAACAAAACGTGGTCCAGAGTAGTTATTGTGGACGACGCCAACGCTGCGCACAGGTCGCTGACCAGTCTTGTTGTATAGTAGTAATGGTCAACGCGAGCCGAGATCAATACTCAGGACCCTGAAGACTGCTGCACGTCCTGCATCCACTTGTTTATCGGAAGGTGGCCATGTCCCGACACTTGGTCGCCCCGATCAAGATATCATAGAAGCGCTCTTGTTCAGAGACGTTGCAAAACGAGCAAATATCATCACGAAGAACCGTCGTACATAAAACGAGAGACTCACACACGACTCGGCGGAGAATTGTCGCTGCCTGCACGATAAGCAGTGTGACCGTATCATGCAGATCAATGCCTCGATATCCCTGTCGTATGTGAGTACACTGGTATACGAGCTGCCATGTTCCAAAAAGTGGGGTTCACCGTTCGCGCGAGGGAAGTTGGTCGCGGGCTCTGGAACCTGGTACAGGCCACTACTTGCGCGGCACATCAACAAGGGCGTTGCGGAGGTTCCCAAAAGAGGTAGAACATATCGGTACAGCCAGCAGGCGAGATTATTATTGCCAATGGATGATCGTTATCAGTGGCCTTGTCTTCGCTACCGAACCCGTGGTCCTTGACGTCGACCCTTCCGTCCGCTTCTGCTTTCCTACATGCCCACTTCGAGACAACCACCGTGGGCGCCCGGGGAGTGCCGTCTGGCGCGCGTGGAAAAGTGTGAAGTGTGAAGTGAGATGCATACCTACCCCAGCTTTGTGGTGGTTGCATTGCAGTAGTTGCAGCGTCGCTTACCTGCTTGCCTGACTGCCAGGCTGATTGCTTGCTCTAGTCATGTCGTGGACGCGAACCTCTGATCCTGCCATATGCACGTCGCCGGGAATGGAAACGCCGCTGAGGAAACTTTCGGGGAATAGGATGACCGTTGTAGCTTAGGGCCCGGCTCGCTCACGGCTCAACGGCGGCCGTCTCCAGCGACACTGGGGATTCCTTGTGTCCAGTGCCGAAAAGTAGCGTGGGAAAGACAGTGGAGACAGACTCGACGGAGGAGTTTCTAGGATTTTGAAATGTGTGCTACTGCGTTCGCGACGACGGCCGGTCGAGTTAGTCGTGTTTGGGGGTGACGTTTGCGCTAGCAACAGGAAACGACATGAAGTTCCAGTCAGCAGCTGAAAGCTTTGCGAGCGAGCTTGGAGCAGGCCACGAACTGTTGTGCCTGCAGAAGAATGAGACAGCGTGTCTTGCCTCGCGTATGCGTTCTTCTCTCATCGTGATGGTGTACGGGTCGCTTCCGCTGTCCACTATACACCAGCATGGCGGCACACATGAGTTTCCGACTCCTGAAGGTTACATCCGTCGCCCAAACTGGAGTCCCAAGCCGATGGTATCACACACATGTCTGACAATGGAAACAATCGAGAAGGGAGCTGCGACGGCTGTGGCGTTTTCCTTTTGAAGTTTCGAACCGCACGTGGCAAGCCGCCTAGACGACAGTGGCACTTTGTCTTTGCGATGTCAATTGTTGATTGTTAACCCGACCCAGACGACCGTAATCGGTAGGCGACCATGTCGTCTTTTGCGTATGGGCCCACTCGCCCATAGGATGAGCCCCACCTGTTGGTCGCAGAGCCGGGATGTAACAACACCCTGTAGACGCATGACCCACGATGGTCGAGCACAGCATCGAGCATCTCGTTATTTGCTGCTGCTGCTACTGATGATGTGCGAGTGAGAGGTACTTTGTCAGTGGCCTATGGCTTCCACGTCGGTCGTAGCGACCAACTGCAAAAGGTACAAGGCTGCAGAAAGGCCGAGGGCAACATGCATGACCTGACTGAGTGGGTAGCACAGTACCAGTATTTGCTGTGGACGATGCGGAAATCTTGCATGAAGCACAGCGGTGAGGCAAATTCTGTGAGCGTTTCAACAATCAGATGACGAGTAACGCTATAGTGGAGGAGACACACTGGTTCCGTGCACGACGGTGCGTCTTCTCGCGTGTATCCATCATTCCTGGCCATCTGTGTTGTTTGTTTGTCGGTTGTCTGTTCACCGTTGTCTGTTGATCCTTCGAGTATCAGCGCACCGCGGCGTTTAACGATAACGCTACAGAAACATTGATAGGCGCCAAAGCATAGACATGGAATTCCAATACCCATGGATTTTACTAGCGGTAACTACTAATGTACAGCAGTATGTATTGTATTGTCAAAGGCCCGTCCTGCCCGATCCCTGTAAGCGCCGCCGTTGCTCGCTCGCTCGCTCTCACCACCGACGCCCGCCGCACACGCGGACCTCGGGCGAATCGCGCTTGCTGGAGACAGCACATCGGCAGCGCAGCAGCCAGTCACCACCACTCGCCTGGCCCACCAGGAGCACTATGCAACATGCGACATACACGCCCTGGCGAGCTCCCCCCCGCAGAGCAGTCTGCTCGCACTATGGACGACGGCGGAGAAGGAGGTAGCGCCACTTCTGGCGCCGGGTTCCAGTGTGCAGGCAGTCGAAGCATGACGGACGGCGGCCTGGGATGGCATGCAGGATGCACGGTGACCCACGGTGACACCAACACCCCCAGAACCCGGTTCAGAGCACCTCGCGACTAGTTGTCGGCGGTGAGGGCAGGCCCGAAGGAATAGCCGCTGGGTCCCTTGGTCTGTCCGGGGCCTGCGAGAGTCTGCGCACTCTGCACCGGCTGCGGTGCACGTTGAGGCTTGAAGTCGGGCGGATAGGTGCGCCTCAGGCCTACACCACTGGATCTACTACTGGAGGAAGGTTGCTGTATCGTATCGTGCGTGAGCGTATGTGTGTGTGTTCGTGTATGAGTGGGTGGGTGAGTGCAGTGGCTGAAGAGAGAACATGGCCGCACATCGCCACTACACGGAACCGTACAACAGGCTCGTCGCCGGGTGGGCGGGCAGGCGACGCGCACAAATAGATGCGATGTGGTGCAGGCTTGTAAGCATGCCTGTCTCGAGAATGGTGGTGTGGCGAGGTGAGCACGGTTGGTAAGTACTGTAGTTACTACTGTAAGGGAATGGCAGGCAAAACAAGCGATCAGTCCTGTAACAGCCTGTAAGTGAACGCCTCCTCTCCCTCTCCCTCTCCCTCTCCTTCTCTTTCTTTCACTCACCCATCCGTACTGGCGGGACGTGCTCGCACCTGGATGTAGCGCAGGGCAGAAGCGAGCGCCGTCCTACTGGTCGTCGACAATATGGTGGGATGGATGTCTAGTAGTGTCTACTGGCTATCACTAGGTAGTGCTCACTACTGGTCCACCCCAGGCCAATGCGTCTCACATCCTTGCAAATCCATCCTTGCCCTTGCCCTTGGCCTCGCGCCCACGCACCCACGCTGCCGAAACAGCAGCAGACGCTGCAGACCAGACCAGGTCTTTGCAGGTCCCATCTGCGGCCAGCAGACCGCGTTTGGCCTCTTGCCTGCCGATGCACTGCGTCTGCAAAACTTAGCCTGCACGCCGGAATATGTACGTGCCTGGAAAGGCTCAGGCCTGCATCTTTAGCGGCGCCCGTGAGCCACGATTAAAAAGCCTCGAGCTACCGCTGTGTGTCTGCGTGTATACATACGTACATACATACATACATACATACACACACGGTACGTCCGCACATGTAGCTGCACGGAACCTGCCTGGCCTCTGTCCTGCGACTCTTGCCCTCAAGCCTCATCAAACCTCAAGCCGCAAGCCATCCTCTTCGCCTTCAGTAACAGTACTACCGTCAAGACTGTCCTTTACCGTCTGTTCTGCACTCACTCCACTGACTGCAGCGCACCACGCTGCACTGCACTAGGTATATTGCACTGCGCCGTACCGTGGACTCGCCTGCATTCGCCGTGTGTGCTGCCGTGTACCATCGCACTACCACCAACCCGGGCCTCATTTTTTTCTCGCCCATACACCGACTGCACGCAAACGTTGTCGTGTCCAGCGTGCCCGGTCCTTTCCTTTGCCACGGACATCTGATAATCCACTGACCCAGGCTGGAGGCGTGCGAGCAAGCAATCAACCCTTACCTGCTTGTGCGTGATATGAACGAGCATTACACGAATACCGGACGATAAGGAAGCCACTTGCCTGCCCTGCCTTGGAGACTGGGCTACACCAAATTCGAAAGCCGGACTGAACTTGCTTCACTCATCGCAGTACTGTTCGACAATCCAACTCCAAACGGAAATAGAAAGTACTCGGATCTGCCCCTTCGCATCCACAAAAACTCTTCCAAGCCCGCACGGGCAGTCAGAATCGCAGTCAATGTCGCAACCGCGGCCGCCATATGAGCCAACTCACCAGCCCCGGCGAAGTACAGGCAGCTCCAACACAGGCGACATGGCACAAATACAGCGTCCTCCAAGTTTTCCAAGTGCAGGTTTCCTTGCTCACTCTGATCAGAGGCCTGTACCTGGACCTCAGCTACCTCCTCTACTTGGACTACCAGCACAACAGCGCGGAGCAGGCGGATCTGCCCGGTACATGCAGCTCCACCCGATGGAGCCCTCCCCAACAGCGAACGACCAAGCAGGATATCAAGGTGGACGAGCAATCCCGGTCTCTCATCTTCTTTCGAACAACAATCCTCCGTCGCCCAAACGGATGTCTTACGGTGCACCACCGCCTTCGGGACCTGTTCCCTCAGCAGCGTACAGGTCACCACCTGAACCCCGGCCGTCACCTAACACTATGCCATATCAGCAGCAATATTCCAATCGTCCTGCGGTCCAGCATCGTCTCGATAATCCGCCACAGTATGCGCATCACATCCAACCACAGCAACCGGGGCCTCCAGGTCCGACCGCACCACATGCACCGCAACATTATGCGAATTCGGCCACTGGACCTCGGAACGAGCCAGCATATAGTCCAACGCCCACCAGCTACTCAACTCCAAGCTGTTACGATTCACAATCTGAGCTTTCGCCTACGTCTGCTGCACCATCATCGTCAACAGCAAATGCATTTCCTCGCATGTCCAAACCGCCTCCACTCGACTATAATCTCATCATTAGACAGCAACCCGCTGCAGCAAGAGCGTGCGGCTTTGGCGAGAGAGATCGTCGTGTCATCGACCCACCTCCAATCCTCGAGCTCAAAATCACCGACAAAGCAACGGGCGGCCCAGAGCAAGATCTCACTGGCATGCTAGCATTGCACTGCACCCTGCTCAACCCCGCCAACCAGGAAGACGAAACGCAGGCTCCGGTCAACAACGCCGACATGCAATCCACGCGAAGGTTGATGGGAACACTCGTGGCAAGCCCTTATCAAGCGAAAGACGAGCGCGGCATTGCTGGCACGTTCTTCGTTTTCCCGGACTTGAGCTGCCGCGCTCCCGGCCGCTATCGGTTGCACATGAAGCTCCTACGCATTGATCCCTTCAACATGCAGCAAGGCGCAATCCACGGCACCGTCGCCAACGTCATCACAGACGTCTTCAGCGTCTTCACCGCCAAGGACTTCCCAGGAATGCGCGCCTCCAGCGCTCTCCTAAAGGCATTGAGAAGGCAGGGTCTGAATGTCGGAGTGAAGAAGGGCTCGGAAGCGAGGCGAGGCAAAGGGAGGACGAAGAAGGAAGACGCCAGTTCATCGGACGAAGACGATAGCGAGGGTTCCGCGGACGAGAGAGGAGGAGGAGGACTCAGGATGATCGAGAGTGGGCCGGCGCCGCCCGGAGTAGAGTTGAGTGCGAAAATCAACAAGACCACCGGTCTCGCCAAGAAGAAGCGAAGACGGAACTCTTGAGAGAACCTGGAAACCATGCGTGTCAGACGGCACCCTCAGCCGCTGTTTCACTGCGCGGCGTTTTACGACGCCCGCCTTAGCCGGGTTGCATTCCCTTTCCTTCTTTTTTCCTACTCGCGCGCATCTCCACAAGACAGTTCCACACCCTCGGGTTTCAGATCGACTAGACTTATGATAGAGGGAAAGGCGGAAATGGGGATCTGAGAATCATTTAAAGAGAAAGGCGCGGTTGTATCCCAACTTTTTTTTCGGCACGTGCATAATACTCCTTTCTCTCTTTTTTGGTCTCTGCATTTCTTCTGCCTGGCTTTCTCTTCAGCATCTCAAAGGACGATGACAACCATCATCGACGAACTGAATGACGACACCATCTACAACACATGCTGCTTACATGTGTCTCGCTTGAGCCTTTCCCCCTCGCATGCTCGGCGTTTCAGCCAATTGTTCTCGGACTCACCAGGAGTAGGATATCACGTCGCAATGGGAGATTCTTTTCTTCGCGAGGTGGTAGTCTTCGATTTTTATTTTTATTATTTTGTGTTGGCGCTTCAAGCTTTCACTTCATACAGCATCATGATAGCGAGCGAGTGCCAGTCCACAAGCCACAAAGATTTGTGGGGTGGATTCCAAGTCGAAATGTTATTATTTCCTTGATCAGCCTTGCGATTTCTTGTTTGTTTGGGTCCCAGAATATGAGTCCACCCTTAACGTCGTACTCTTATCAGTCAGTTGGCTGATCTGCACAGTGACATGGGACTTCCACTCACAAGTGTCTCTACACTCACATCATAGTCGTTGATAGTTGATATCCGTACCCCAGCCCTCGATCATACAACGAACGAAAACGGTAGACATATGTTGACCCAACTCGCCAATTCGGCCGATCCCGAACCTCCGCCAAACCCCCATCAAGCCCCTTCCGAAACCAGACCCAAAGCGTCGATTCTTGCAATATCTTCCTCCAGCAACTCACACCCTAGCGCAGCGAAGTGCTCACTAATCACCTCCTTTTGCCCACTACTGGACACCGCGCTCGTGCCCCTCCGCAAAGCCCATGCCAACGCCACCTGCGCAGGCGAAGAGCAGTGACTACGTTCGCGCGCGATTCTCGCCAGGACGGAAGTTCCCAGCAACAGCTGCGCGGCCGAGTTGTAGTAGGGAGAAGTCTTGGAGCTCGCGAGAGGCGCGGAAGACGTTACGTGGATTCCGGCGGCTTCGTGCCAGGCTAGGCGGTCGGTTTGGGGCGAGGTTGGGTTTAGGTCTTTGAGTTGGTGGGCGGCGGGTGGGTGGGAGGTGTTGTTTAGAAGGGTCTCGAGTTGTGAGGGGGAGAAGCTTGAGATGCCGATGTGGTGGGTTAGCTTTTGGGTTATGAGGTATGTCATTGAGGTCCAGGTTTCGAGGAGGTGGGGTTTGGTTCTTGGGTTGTGTTTGGGTTTGTGTTGCGAGGAGGGTCCGGGCCAGGGCATGTGGTAGAGGTCGAGATGGGTGAGTTGGAGATCGTGTAGGGTGGTGGCGAGGTCTTGGGAGACTTTTTTCTGGTTGTGGCTGGTGGTTGATGCGGTTAGTTGTTGGGAGGACCCGTTGTTGCTCCGAGAGTCGTTCGTGCATACTGGCCGTTTTGGAGCTTGCTCGTGATCCAGAGATCCTCTCTCTTGAGGCCGGTTTTGTTCAGCCCGTCAGCGATCCCTCTTCCGACTAGGTCTTGATTCTTGTACGCTGGATCGCAGTCGATGTGTCTATATCCGACTTGGATGGCCCACGAGACGGCTTCGGTGGCGTTTCTGCGATCGAGGTTCCATGTTCCGAATCCAAGCAATGGGATCGAGTCAAGAGTAAAAGATTGTGATGGTGTCAAGATGGTGTTTGGCTCGAGTGGGAATTGTGCTGTCGGGCTTCTTGCTGATGCGGCGGCTACGCTTGCTAAACAGAAAACGTGTAGTGATGTCGGAAATATCATCTTTGACAAGCTGTGAGGATTGTGAAGGAATGTCAGAATGCCACCTACTCTGGAGTCAAAGAGACGCTCAGAATCAACTCGAAACATCCTCTTCACGTTTCTGTCTCATCGTAACCGGGAACAGGTGAACAGTTGGTTGCTCCACAAGCGAAAAGCATCCCCTGATTCGTCATCGGCTGAGGCTTGCTTTCGACTACTCGGGACGTTGCATAGCGAGAGTTTCAGGAGTCCCGCCCGAATTCGATGTAGGATCACTAATGTTAGCCATGCGACCTCTGGTGGATCAAAATTCATGTGCAAGCAGGAATTCCAGCCGTTGCGAGTTCCCAGATGCGGAGAAGTTGAGGACTGTGGAGTCACGTCACCAATGGTTGCCTCATTCTGTGGGATGTATATTAAATGTACATGTGCTTGGTTGTCAGAGCGATTCGTGTCTCATACCTTGACATATGCATAGAAGTAGGTAGCCGTGGTTGGCGGTCGGTTTGGTTGGTGTCTTGCAAGGGATGGATGCCATTGTTCACATGTCAAGAGCGTGGTCTTCGAGATTCTCGGATGGAACTCTCTGCTTGTCAATGCACTCAATCAATAGCATTTGGTTGCGTGTACTTGATTGCAATAGATCGAATTGACTCATATTCTGCTCAGATTGCATGGTCAATCGACTTAAGGTACATAGGTTGCTTGTACAATGGAAGAAGCTGCCTGATTCTATTCACATCTCCGATTAAGGTTGCGGTCCGCCGCTTTGAGACACGGCCAATCACAGCACGCGTCACGAATTCTCGCGCGCGACTGCATACACACTTTCAAACTTTTGGCACGCTCTTCTCTTCTGCCTTTCCCCCCTCCCCACCCCGAGGTAGGCCACTGAAAGGTGCAAACATATCGCAATCATGAAATACGTTCTTGTATCCGGAGGTAAGCATGAATTGTCGAGTAAATTCTCATGGACTCGAGTACTGACAACCTTCAGGTGTTATTAGCGGTGTCGGAAAAGGCATTATTGGTATGTCCTCGAGAGAAGACGGATACCTCGAGGCTGTAGCTTACATGTTCAAGCCTCTTCCGCCGGCCTGCTACTCAAGACCATGGGCCTGAAGGTCTCGAGCATCAAGATCGATCCGTACATCAACACCGACGCCGGCACCATGAACCCGAAAGAGCATGGAGAAGTCTACGTCTTGGACGATGGCGGAGAAGTCGACCTTGACCTGGGCAACTACGAGCGCTACCTCAATGTCACCCTCACCAGAGACAACAACATTACTCTCGGCAAGATCTACTCGCAGGTCATCGAGAGGGAGCGCCGAGGTGACTACTTGGGCAAGACGGTACAAGTCGTGCCTCACGTCACTGGAGCGATCGAGGAGTGGATTCGTAAGGTCGCCAAGGTCCCCGTCGACGACACCAACGAGGAGCCGGATGTCTGTATTATCGAGCTCGGCGGCACTGTTGGTGACATTGAGAGCATGGCCTTTGTTGAGGCACTTTGCGAGCTCAGGAACAACTGCGCGCCGGAGGATTTCATGCAGATCCACGTCTCCTACGTTCCCACGGTCCATGGCGAGCAGAAGACAAAGCCGACACAGATGGCCATCAGGGCCGTTCGCTCTGCCGGTCTCATGCCCAACCTGATCGCCTGCCGTTGCGAGCAACCTCTTGAACAGGGCGCGGTCGAGAAGATTGCCCGTTTCTGCCAAGTTCCTGTCCCTCACGTCCTGAACGTGCGCGACATGCCTTCGACCTACCAGGTCCCCATCCTGCTTCATGAGCAGCACATGCTCCAGAACATGACATCGGCCATGCGTCTGGACACCATCAAAATTTCACCCGCACTTCGCACAAAGGGACTTGAGATTTGGGATACCTGGAAGAGCCTCTGCCTTGGACTCGAGAGCCTCAGAGAGGACATCAGCATTGTTCTCGTGGGCAAGTACCTCGAGTGCCCGGACTCGTACTGCTCAGTCATCAAGTCGCTCGAGCACGCTGCCATGCGCTGCAGGCGGAAGCTTATTGTGAACATGGTGGACGCCGAGCACCTCGAGCCCGCCACCAACAAGTCCGACCCTGCGGCCTTCCACAAGGCATGGCACGACGTCTGCACAGCATCTGGTATTCTGGTCCCCGGTGGCTTCGGTACAAGAGGCACCGAGGGAATGGTCGCCGCTGCGAAGTGGGCCCGTGAGAATAAGACTCCCTACCTTGGTATCTGCCTTGGTATGCAGATCGCCGTTGTCGAGTTCGCTCGCTCGGTATGCAACGTGCCTCTGCCGCAGGCGACGTCTTTTGAGTTTGACAGCAGCGATGAGGACCGTATCATCGTTTCCATGCCGGAGCACCACACCGGCGTCATTGGCGGTACCATGCGTCTTGGCCTGAGGCCTACCATGTGGCAGCCCAACACTCAGTGGTCGAAGCTGCGTGCGCTTTACGGCCTGAAGAACGAGAGCATCAACGAGCGCCACAGACACCGCTACGAAGTCAACCCGGACTACATCGACCAATTGCAGGAAAAGGGCCTCACCTTCATCGGCAAGGACGAGACGGGCGTTCGCATGGAGATCATCGAGCTGGAGGACCACCCGTGGTTTGTCGGTGTGCAGTTCCACCCGGAGTACCTGAGCAGAGTGCTTGTTCCCAGCAAGCCTTATCTCGGCTTCATCGCCGCCTCGGCCGGCATTCTAGGCGAGGTTACGGAGGCAGAGCACTCCGGCGTCGACCACCTCAAGGTGGCAAATGGTGTATCGAGCGCTTAGAGATGGATGGCGGTTGCATTGGATGGCGCAATGGGCCTTAGTTTTGCGGAGATCATCGGCGCTTTGAGGGGAACGGAATGGAAAATAAAGCAAGTTGGAACACGACCCGTAAATGATACCAATCGAGAGCTCTGATCGTTAAAGTCGAAGTCGTTTCTTGAACAATTCGTAATCGGTAAGTCATGCAGCCCTCCCGGCGGCCCTTACAAAAACTCAACCGATTGGCGGGAACGGCAAATAGCAACGAGAGCGAGATGATGTCTCGGCATCCCGCCTCTCGCCGCCTCACTGTCGTGCTCCACTATTATTGTAACTGTCGAGAAACGTCATTTCCCCAACTTCTGCAAGGCCGTTGCAAGCTTGGAATATCAGCTGGCAGCACTTTTGGACGACATGATTGAGATCAGTGTCTTGTAGAACAGAAAGGACAGGACATCACGGTTGTCTTTCCTTCTAGCTCACATGTTGCTTGCACATAAATAGCGAAATGACAATCACATGGACAATCACGGTTCACAGTCACAGTCGCACCTCGGTAGCGCACGAGCGACATGCATGCATGTACAAGACTGTGGGGTTTGCGTTTCCATGTTACCGTCAGACTGGCGTGTTGGCTGCATGCGTTGAGTGCTGCCGCCCAGACTGAACATGTGCCACTGCAAGCGATGGGGCAAGCTGGCATGGGGTACATGTACGAGCTGTACCTTGGAACTGTAAGGTAGTGCTGTTGGTGCTATCTTCAGATTCCTTGTCTTTGATAGCTTCACGTCAACCTCACCTCACTCTTAGCCAGCATTGACCGTGGCATGACGACTGCGCTTGCCATATTATTGCCCATTGACTTCCACTCTGACGGCAGCAACCTGTTTCAGGCCCCGCAGCTGCTTCCTTTCAAACCACGCTCTACATCTCACTGAAGGACAGAGCAGTTTAGTGGCATACACCTCATCCAAGGTCGGTTCATCTTCTTTCTCACTCTTAATTCCATCGCAGTCTCGCCCGAGCACAGTAAACACAACCCGCATTCCCACCTACAAACCCTTACCAGAGCACCCCACCCATAACACACAGCACACGACTACACCTATGACTTCACACGATCACCACGCACGCAACGCCAGCCCGAAGTTCCGCAGCATCAAGGCTGTCTTCGAACACCTCGACACCCCAGCTCCTCGGCCGTTCTCACGCTCCAAGCCAGCATCTCCTGCTAACGAGTCACCTAATCCAGTCGCAAATCTCATTTCCAGGGAAACTATCAAGCATCAACAGGACACCATCGACGCACTCCTCGAAGCTCCATCTACTCCGTCTGCTCGTATCTCACACTCCACTACCCCAGAGCCGCAGCTCAGACCCAAGTCTTCCTGGATTGGCCCGCCACCGCCGGCATACCTCTTGTCCACAAACAAATCCAACGCCGCCATGGCCCACAAAGTGACAGTCACCTATTCTTCTCCCGGTCTCCAGCCTCCCGTCTACATCACAACTAGTCTGAGCGAGCCGCAATGGGATCTGCTCGAGATGGACTGTAGGGAGACGCCCGATGGTGAGCAGGAGTTCGCCAAGACATTTCACGTGGCGGGAGGCGAGTATCAGTACAAGTTCCGTCTGGGCCCTGGGGATTGGTGGGTCTGTGACGAGAGCAAGCCCACTGTTGCTGATGGCTTCGGCGCTCGAAATAATGTCCTGGTTGTGAAGGGCGATGTTCCAGCGAAGAATCATGCTGCCAAATCGCGAAGCTCTGCTGATGACGGCACAGTGTTCGATTCGTCGGGTTTAACGCGTGAAGGTGACCATGACGAGGGACACGACAGTCACCACGCTCCGCTCCTTGCGCACGAGAAACTCGAACATCCTGGTACGAAGCTTGGAGTGCCACCCGAAAAGATACCTGTGACCTTCTCTCGTCAAGATACTTTATCCCTAGGTGTCGATGAAAACGATGACGATGGCGAGGTTGAGCCCTCGAGTTTCTCTGGGCCCGATAATCTCGAGCACGAGAAACGGTCGGATGTTGCGAGGACGCCGACTCCATCATTGGATGAAGAAGAGGATCCTATGGAGGAGGCACCGCTGATGAGACACGAGACTTTGTCGTCATCCATCGATGACGCGCCCCTTTTGCAACATGAGACTCTGTCACCTACTCAAAGTCATCATCCACTGATTACCTCCCATGGTGCGAACAATACCCTGTCCTCTCCTACGTCTTCACATTCGTCAGCACAATCGCCAGCTTTAGATAGCCACATACCTGCCGAAGCCGACCCCGACGACCCTTCGCTCATCAAGTTCCCCACGCATCACGAAGGAATCATTTCATCTCTCCGTCGTGCATCGCTGCGAATGGCAGATGACGAGAGCATGGAAGGCAACCTGCCTTCGACATCTCCGATTACTCAGTCCGTCAGCCACTCCTCCCAATCTCCATCCTTGCCTAGTGTGCGTGAGGATGAGGAGGAGCTCGAGGAAGAGCTCGAGGACGAGCTGCAGCAGACAAGTCACGCGGCTACGTCGGAGTCAAAGGTGCATAGCCTTGCCGCCGGCTTGTCAAATATTTCTGGGGGTAACGAGAGGCCTGCTGCTTTGATCACGCCGCCAGGCACGCCGGATGAGTCCAAGACACCACAGACTTCCACTTCTCATCGGCCGGACCACCATCACCAACCTATTGCGGAAAAGGACATGCAGGAAGAAGCGGAGCATGACGTGAAACACCACGAATCTCAAACCCCGCAACACAAGGAAGCGGAAAATAAACAGGAGAGCAATGTCAAGCCCGAGCAACAGAAGCGAAACGCAGCCTCGAAGGATGCAGGCGCAAACCCTCCTAAGTCGGGCATTTTCGAGACTGTGCTGGGTCTGGGTCTGTTTGTTGTCGTCGGTGTAGGGGCGGCTTGGATGGCTTTCATGATGCAGGACCCGATTAAGGACGGCGGTGCGGCTTTGACGGGAGTTTAGTGAAGGGATGCTGGAGTGAAGGAGACCTCTCCGTTGCACCTATTACTCAGATTGAAGGAGGATGCATTAAGACGTTGTAATGAACGCTTTCGAGGACGCAGCGGTGGATGGCCTAATTAGTGCAGTGAATGCTTCGGGGGGATAGTGTGGCATACCCCTTCCACTGGCAAGCTCTTCTCACCCCAATCATTTCCTTGAAATTACCGGCTTGTAGCAAGATCAAGCAGCACAAACACGTGCACCGACTGAGATCAATATCAATGCACATCATTTCTAAGTAAAGGAAGTCATATGTTCATCGTCTTCTGCAAGTCTCTTGTGGATTCCGGGGATGTGGATCCGCTCGAGCCGCGCTAGCGTGTTTGCGCTGCCGCTTCGGCCAATTCGTGGACTTCGCGATCGATCATCTTCCATCTCTTACCTTACTTGTTCTACGAACACCACTCTGTGGCCTACAGCATCACAAAACTATCGCTCGACTTGCGTATCGCCAAATTCGCTCAAGCTACTGTTCTTCCGGAAACCTCGTCACCGATCAACGAAAGATCAAGCCAGAACTCCCGAACACCGTATCACGAAACGTGCCACCGATACATCCGACGAATGTCGTAGCATATTAGCACAGCAAAATCACAGCAACCCCACCTCTAAAGACTGGACAGCGAACCAACTTGCAACTCGCCCTTCTTCGCCACTTATCGTTCTTGACCAAACGGTCGTCACCTCCAAAGCACTCTCAGTCACCCACAAGAAGCAAAATAGTACAACAGATACTGCGCTAGACGTGTGGCCCGCCGCATCTGTCTAGGAGTTGAGGAGGAAGGGTCAAGGAGCGACTTGAGTAGTTCTCAGGTTTCAGGGAATAAGAGTTGGGCGTGCCGCAGCCGGCTCGGAAGAGTTTGAACTGGCGATTCGGATGGTGCACTCGAGCAATGGATCCGCAAAGCCAGGCTTTCACTCCATACAGCAGCAACAACGAGACGTGGCGAGTGCAATCCGACATTGTCCGTTTACAACAGGTGCAGGTAGAACAATCTGAGCGCATTGCTCGATTGGAGCGGCGACAGGAAGATGATGCGCGCATGAAGAGTGTCTGGGGTCAAAGTTCGCCGTTTCCTAGTGTGCTGAGCGGAACTCCGCAACAAGGTACGATGATTGCCGAGCAATGAAACTTGACTGAATTTTGACCACTTCTCAGCACCATATCAACAGCCACCGACGGATCAATTTCGGAATTTTGACGACGAAGCCAACAATCTAATGAGTAGCCTACACCTCGATCCCGAGGAAGAGCCTCGTAGTAGAGCTAATGGCGCTGCTTCGAGGGCCAACAGCGTCCGTTTTGACGAGACCGCAAATCAGAATCACTTCTCGCATTCTTCGCGTCCTTCAATGGATTATCCGCCAAGATCTGGCAGTGGACTAGGAGGTCTCTCCATGAACGAGCGCACTACTTCACACAAGTCCGAAGGCAGGGCGAGTTCGGTGCATTCTATGCGCTCCGCTGCTTCTGGACGCGCAAACAGTCTGAACTTCGAGGTTTCGTATGGTTTGGGTGATGCATCCAGATCGCCGTTGGACACGCCCATACTCGCACCAGGGTTGCTCCTTCTTGGCTCGGTCCCGGCGATAATTCGCTGCTGGATGAACACTAATTTCAAACACGACGCGCTCCTCTACGCAGCTGTGTGCACTGGCTCGTACAAATCGTATTTGGACATTCGACTCATCCGAAAGCTTGGGTTTGATGACCACGTTGTCAGAGACGACGACGGTGCACCAACGATTGTGTTGCCAGTCTACTTCCCCGAAGCGGTTCCACATCCAGCTTCATCTCGATCAAGCAGCCCGGCGCCACAGCTGCCGACATTGACTGTCGACTTCCAAGTTGTGGACGCCAGCTCGTATGAAGGGGACTCCAAGGCCATCCAGATTTTCATCGGTAGCGACGTCCTCCGCGAGCACAGTGCAGATATCATGTTTTCATCGAACAGCTTGACGCTTTTCGATGATGAGCGGAGCAAATTGAGCATACCTCTCGTGAGACCGGAGAACGAGGCTTCGTTCAAGAGTCTTTACGTCAGCAGCGGTAAACCGACGTCAACGAGTCAACACAAGCTGGAGCTGAAAGACCACACCTACCTCAACCGAATGGAACAGGGTAGCTCTGGTGCTTCGATAGCATCAGCGTCGGCTAGCCCACCACCCTCGATGAAGTACCGTTTGCCAGAAAGCTTGACTGCGGAACCTACGAGTGTGGATGCGGTGCACTCAGGGGCTGCCAGCTCTGACACCGCCAGTCGACCAGTAAGTCGCCAGTCAGGGACATCTCGCCCCGCTCTCAACCCCCTCAACACTCAGCCTGGTGCTGCATCGGGCGAGGCCTTTATCCAGTCCTCCGCACAAACGCCTGCTCGAAGCGCGACAAACAACTCCACAGCGTCTTCCAACTGGCGGCGCGACGCTCCCTTGTCATCTGCCAGCGCCCCTGCGGCATCACAACCCACGAGCACCCTTGACTGGGCAAGCGCAGGTAAGGCCCGCCAAGATGCAACTGCCGCAACTTCCGCCTATCAACGCAAGGAGACCGGCATCAAGGTCCTCAAACCCAAGTCCGGCACACGCACATTCTCAGGCACATCCACAGCACCCTCCACATCGAGCCCTGCAGCGGATGGCCGCAGTCGCTTCTTTGACGACGGCATAAGGCGAAGCGGCAGTGGCAGCGGAACCGACGCGAAAGCTTACGAAGGCGACAAGGGAGTGTCTTCGGCTGCTGCTGCGTCCGCCTCTTCGCCTGCTTCGGCAGCAAGTGGCGTCGCGCCGCCTCCGAAGACGCGTTCGAACCCTGTCGGTGGCGCGAGTGCTTTCTCTTGGCTCAATCCGATGGGAAAGTGATTTCGGCAGGCAGTATTGTAGACGAAATGGAGTGGTTTTTTGCTGCTATGTACACGATCGATCGACCGATCGAGTGATACGGATAGACGGACGCTGGTGATACCCTCGAATTGGGGTGGGTTGGGTTGGAAGATGGGAACATGGTTACATGGGTGCTCGTACAACGTGGTGTATAAGTCAGCTACCAACTTCAACGGCTTTGCGATTACACAATTGACTTGTAGCAAGCTTTGTAGCCTAATCAGGGTGGCATCATCGTTGCGAGAGACGCCTTTCTTGTCCAGTATAGACCGACTGCCGACGTCGTGATTCGCGTTTTTCCTTGTAGTGAATACTTGTTGCAATCGCACGGCCTTTGTTTCAGTTTTTCGACTGAACGGCATGCGCAGCTGTTTTGCGCAGTAGCTTGCTATTGTAGCAGGGTTAAATATAGTATGGTCTGTACATGTAGCCGTTGGAGAAGCTTCCCTTGTTCGTCTTGTTGATGAATGTTAGCTTATCTTGAACAAAGCCAAAAGACCCACTTACTATAGGGCTTCTCGGGGTGGCCCCGTGTGGCCGACACCGTTCTGGGTTTGAGCCTTTGTTGGCTTCACTTTGCTCATGCTATGTTGTCGTTCGATTGGGAATTTGAATTTCGCGATGGACTGGTGTCATTCGCTACTTGAGACAGCTGGCCTCCAACGGAAAAGGAAGGCGAAAGTGCGGAGGAGTATGCATCCTACATAGACTAAGGTCGGCGGCTCCTCCTGTTCCTTCTGTCTCTATGCCAAAGCCGAACCACCAATGCTCACATTCACTTACATGTAACATCCCATTCATATGCTCAAAGACACATGTACCCATGCCGGAATTCGCCATATCGGTTTCCAAATGGAAGCAAGTCACAGAAGAGGAGGCTCTTGACGATGACTGGGACATGATCCCAACCCTCACCGCTTTCAGGAAAACGCGCCAGTTCTGTGACAGACTCGAGTGCCATCGAACTCAGCTGGAAGCCCTCATTGCTCGCCATCTTGGGATACCAGCCTCTGATTTCGTGCTCCTTAGCAAAGACCATTGGATTTGGGGCTCATTCAACATCTGCTTGCCACTTGACATTAAACGCACTGCGTATACCTCATCATTACCCCGTCAAGCCATCTTGCGCTTCGCCCTGCCGTTCAGGTGTGGCGAGGAGTACAATCCTGGCAATGTCGAAGAAAAGTTGAGGTGCGAAGCGGCCACTTACATCTGGCTCCAGCGCCATTGTCCCTCGATTCCGACTCCTCGTCTCCTCGGCATTGGCTTCCCGGGTACAGAATCAGTGAGTTGAGCGCAGCTCGGATGTATCAACTGGCGCGAAAGTGCTGAACAACAGGTAGTTCACCGCCATCGAGCAAGAATCGTGGTGGCACCGAATTCTATGGCAAGGCCGGCGCTGTTGGACATGGCTACATAACGAGATTCTTTCACCATTCTTTCGCTACGAGCGCAATGACAGCCTTCCCGATCTCGGATATCTGCTCCTGGAGTATGTCATGAACGGCGATCCTCTATCTTCGACTTTCAAGGACGGCCGACACGACGAAACGCGGCGTGACAATCTATATCGTGGCATCTCTCGGATCCTGCTTGACTTGGCGAAAGTCCCACTCCCTCGGATCGGCTCCTGGAAGCTGGATGGGCGTGGAGTGATTTCTCTGACAAATCGGCCGCTGCTTGATCTCTCCATGCTTTGGGCGAGACACGATATTCCGACTGGCATTCCTCGGGTTCGTCGCTTCTTCCAATATTGTAGGATCGTACTAACTCTCTCGCCCCCTCATAGGCCTTAACATATATCTCCAGCGACACATTCGTCAAAGATCTCCTTTCGTATCAAGACCAATGACTCCACCATCAGCCCAACGCCATACTTGGGAGACCAGATGGTATTTTCCAACTCTCTGCTCTCACAGCACTAAGAGCCTTGCTCCCGAAGTTCTACAACCAGAACTCGCGTAACGACCCGTTTGTACTTACACTGCCTGATTTGCACCAGAGCAACATCTTCGTTGACGAAAACTGGAATGTCGTCAGCGTCATTGATTTCGAATTCGCCCCTGTCCAGCCACAACAGATGGTGAATGTGCCGCACTGGCTCAGCGGCAAGAGCATTGACGAACTAGTGGGACCTGAACTCGACGATTATCAGATGCTGTACGACCGGTTCGTCAGCATTCTGCGCGAAGAAGAAGCCGCCGATCGGCAGGACCACACTTTTAGCGAACGACTGATGGAAGACTGGCATTCGGGTAAAATGTGGGACAATGCTGCTTTGAGAAGCAGCAACGGCTTCCCTATCATCTTCGAACAAAGCCTTCAACCGCGGTATTTCCCCAGCTTTGAGCCAGACGCAGAAGGCGTGACTCTTATGCGGCTTTGGGGTGAGGATTGCGACGAATTCATTGTTGGCAAGCTAGAAGACAAGGCGAAGTACATTGAACGGGTCCGGACCATCTTTGCCGAAGCTGAGGCTGAAGCTGAGCAAGACAAGTGATCGACTTTTGACTTTAAACCTTGCTATGATACAGACAGCTTTATTGTAGTAGTTTTGGATCTATTCCAACGACTATCTCACAGGCTTAACGCCATACCATCACTCACTAAGGTAGCTGGAACCACGTCAGGACAGCCCGATGGTCCGAAGTCCACTCATTGTCCTCATGCTGCGCATACGGCTGCGGATTACCGACCAGCACCGCGTCCGAGCTGAGCACTTGCAACTGCTCAGTAGCGTAGACGAAATCGATGCGGTCTTGAGGCTCGGGCTCTCCCGTGGTGCCTTCGTTGAAAGGATAGATCGGAGACCACGTGGTGCCATTCATAGCCACTGGATCGGGATGTGCCACGCGGTAAGAGTCGATGAGTCCTGCTCTCAGTGGAAGGATTGAGGTGGGCCATTCGAAGCCAGCAACATCACAACGGCTTGTGACCCAGTCGAGGTGAGAAGGCGCGTTCGTGTCGCCCGTGAGAAGAACTGGAATGTTATCCGAGCCGGCGAGCTGGGCGTCCATGGCCTCCAGGACCGCAGCCATCTGTGGAGTTCTTCCGGACTCGGCTTCGATCTCTACTACTTGCTCCGGGGTATCGCCATCGAAGCAAAAAGCGTAAGGGCCGTATGGATAAGCCGTCAAGTGGACATTCCAGAAGTTGATCTGCTTCTTCTCCGCGCTTTCGCCGTTCAGATTGACACGGAGACCTCCTCCCACGCCGACTTGGCCGTAATCTTCCTCGATAGGATAGCGGCTTAGGACGGCAGCGCTGCTGTTGGTCTGTGACACGCCCCAGCCCAGTGCTTCGGCCAGTCGCCCAGCATGGCCTCCATCAACAGACTCCTGCAAGCCGATCACGTCGGCGCCGGACTCGAGGATGAAGCGTAGCTGTTTCTCGTGATAGTTGTTGACGTTCGCACCGCCTTGCCAGAGGTTGTATGACATTACGGCAAGGCGATCGAGCAAGACTTCATTGGGTCCGCGGACAGGTATGTCGATGCGAAGGGTTGCTGTCGATCCACCGGCGGCTGTGGCTTGAATGTCAAGCTCGGTCGATCCCTCGCTACCTATTGCAGGTGTGCCTGAGATCAATCCATTGGCACTGACATCTACCCACTCTACGCCGCCCACCTTCTCGAAGGCCGCACTTGCATTTCCTGGTCCGATTGTCAACCCTCCTATGCTAGCTTGGTAGTACTCGCCCACCCTCGCATTCTTCAGCGTGGCGTTCTCGACTGGGAAATAGATACTGCCGGTCTGTCGTCGGAGTTGTGATGGGTGTGTAGTTTGGATGGAAGCAGCGGAGCCGAGTGTAGCCCAGAGAGCGAGAAGGCTAGCTTTTGAATGGAAATACATGTTGGGTTATACAGTCCTGCAAATGGGTTCTTTTCTTGCCAAAATTGCACATTGCAAGGGAAGCTATCACCCGAGCACAAACGGCAGCCTCAGACCATTTGTACGCAACTCAACAACGGCTCGCCACCCACAGTCAGTCCACCGCGAATCATGTGTGCTGGAACGATCAGCAGTAGGGCGGCTGATAGTGTCAATTCTATTGTGTCTTGTGCATCTTTCATGCAGCTTGCCCCAGCGCTGATAGATCATCTTGATCTGAGTGGGTGTAGAAAGTAGCACAATCAGCTTGTGGACTACCCCACGTGTATGGAAGGCGGATGTTGCGTGGTAGTAGAGAAAGCGTTTAGAGGTGGATCGGAGGCCTGGCATTCGTCATACCAAGAGAGATGAGCGCTCTTGTGCATACGGCTCCGGTTCTTGTCCGCGATAGAGCTGTGCACGTGTTCGGAGTAGTGAGAACTACTGAGTAATTGTCTATGCAACGTAAGTAGGTACTCTGATCTCACTGGTACGTAGAAGTCAGAGCGCAGGTAGTCCGCTGGGGTTACCGACGTCAAATCTGAGAGATTGTCGTAGATGTGTCAGCAGGGTGTATCATAAGGACGATTTGACCTTGGTGGCCATGCTAGGCCTGTTGACATCATTTGTCGATCGTACAGGTACATCTAGCAGTTCACGTAGAGTGTATGTGATTGTATGCAAGAGCATCGCATAGTAAATTGGGAAAATGTAGAGGAAATGGTGGACTCCGTGCTCTCATTCGCGAGACCCTTCGCCAAGGGCGTGAGCTGGGGGACTTCGAGCAGAGTGAGAGACGGGAGCAACCAAGGAACCCTTGAGTCCAAGATCGCCCTCAACATCTCGCTCCAAACGCCTTCGTAGCCAGTCGACAGAATGGCGCAGAGGTATGTATACTGAGGGATCAACATTGCGATGCTTGCCTACTAACTCACCTACAGCCCAGCACTCGCCGCGACAGACGCCATGGACCCTACCGACGCCGAACCCCAACACTCGCCGCCCGCGAATGGCCTGAAGCGACGCCAATCCGAGGTCTCGGAGCAGGAGAGCAAGCGTCTGCGCACGAGTCCCGGTAAGATCTCTTCACTTCCAGAGCCTTCTCCCGCGCGCGATTCGCCGAGAGAGGAAGGTTCGCGTCGCGACTCGCGCGACAAGACGGCCGAGAAGCACTCGCCCCCACCCAGAGATGCGCCTAGGAGGAGCAGTAAAATCAACGAGAAGGATAGGTCGCGGCGGTTGTTTGGTGGATTGTTAGGCAGTTTGAGCCAAAAAGACGATAGCAGGACTACAAAGAGGCGGCAAGAGATTGAGTCTAGAAGAAAAGCTGAGCTCCAGCGACAGGATGACGAACATGTCGAAGACAAACAGAGGCGGCTGGAACAGCTTGCTGAGAAGCGCAGGCGGGTGAAGAAGGAGATTGAGGACGAGATGGTGTGTATACCTAACGAACGCTGATGGAGAGCTTGCCTGCTGATCACTCAACAGATGCGCAACCGCCACCGCGATATGTTGCATAGGGCCAACTTCTTACACACTACAACACAGCCAATGCTTGTGAGTCTCGATCGACGGATTTCGAGACTGGCATCGAACTGACATTTCACAGCTCTACAAACCCTGGGAACTTCGAGATGGCGAGGAAGACCGTATCAATGATCAGATCAACCAAGCCAAAGCACAAATCGAGCAAGAGCTGACCGGCTCTGGAGCTACCATGACGCCACGTGCTGGCGGTGACGAGGATGGTATGTTTTGTGAGACCAAAGACATCTGGCATGCGCTCACTTTACACAGCCTCGACCAACATCCCGGCCAAAGAGAAGACGCCGCAAGCTGCAGACGCTACCAATGCGAGTGCAGCGACAGCCGAGCCATCGCATAATGAGGACCAGACAACAGAAGACAGCGCGAAAGCCGGCAACGTTGAGAATGAACAACCAGCCCAACCCAAAGACACGACTGAAGCAACCGAACCATCGGCTTCCCACGCGAACGAACACGCCACCTCGGCTGCTTCGCCCGCAGAAGAGACGCAGGAGAACGCTACCACGACCCAGGATGACCACGATGACCACGTCGTCGAAGGAGAAGAGGACACAGTCATCTATTGAAACAGCTTCTTTGCAATAATGGTTCCCCAATACCCTAACGAGACCCCAGCCGCGCCGAACTGCGGAGATATGCACGATGCGATACACCCCCACGGGCCTAATATCCTGGCGCGCTAATTAGTAATAAAGTTGTGTTCTACGCTTACTCTTGATGTTCGTTATCTTTTGTTACACTGGCACCGGACCCCGGCGCGCACAATATCTACAATCTCTAGCGAATCAATGTGCTGCAAGCTTATCTGGCTTTTGGCAAGGCTTGACCAGGCTTGGAGCGTCTGGGGTAGGCTTATTGTATGGGGAGACATTTTTTGATGTGAATATGGTGAGAGTCGGCATACATATAAATAAGTACTGACATGTGCCTCTTCGCCGGGTGCGTGTCCTGCTGTTGTGTGGATCGCTAGGCTCTCCGGAAACGACCAACTAACAATGTCAACAACACCGCCTTTGAGTCAGGCCACTGGCTATGGTAAGTGAACAAAACACACCACTTCTCATTTACACGTGATACAACACGATACTGACTTGAATTCTGCGCAGGCGTCATAATAGGCCTGGGATTCCTCTTTGCGTACGACTCTGCTTGAACATGTCGAATCAACCATGGGTAGCTAACGGCAAGACACAGCTTTGGTATGATGCTGACGACTTTCGTCCTCCGGCGATACAACAACGAGCTACAGACCTCTGAAGTCTTCTCAACGGCAGGCCGCACGGTCAAGTCTGGTCTGGTGTCTTCGGCTGTCGTATCGTCCTGGACGTGGGCAGCCACACTACTGCAATCATCAGCAGTTGCATACAACTATGGCGTGTCTGGACCATTCTGGTACGCCTCTGGAGCTACAGTGCAAGTCATTCTGTTCGCCACCCTTGCCATCGAACTGAAACGCAAAGCACCCAACGCACACACGTTTCTTGAGGTCATTCGCGCTCGCTACGGTCCTGTGACACACGGCGTTTACATCACGTTCGGACTCATGACTAACATACTGGTCACCGCCATGCTCCTGACTGGTGGCTCTGCGGTCGTCACATCTCTCACTGGCGTCCCTACTGCCGCGGCTTGCTTCTTGTTGCCTATCGGTGTGGTGCTATACACCATGTTTGGTGGCATCAAGGCTACGTTCTTGACTGATTATGTCCACACTGTTATGATTCTTATCATCATCTTCATCTTTGCTTTCACGGCGTATGCTACGAGTGAGGTACTTGGGTCGCCAGGAGCTGTATACGATGCTCTCGTGGAGGCCGCCGAGCGTCACCCTGTTGCTGGCAATGCTGGCGGAAGCTACCTGACTATGCAATCGCAGGAAGGTGCGATCTTCTTCGGTAAGTGACTAGTACCCATCCTACACTGTTGACGCAATACTTATTCTTAAAGTCATCAACCTCGTGGGCAACTTTGGCACTGTATTCATGGACAACGGGTACTACAACAAGGCCATCGCCGCATCTCCGGTCCACGCCCTACCAGGCTACATTGCTGGAGGTCTCTCGTGGTTCGCTATACCCTGGTTGTGTGCTACCACGATGGGTCTCTCTGCTTTGGCTCTCGAAAACAACCCCGTCTTCCCAACCTTCCCGAACCGAATGGATCCAGCCGATGTGTCAGCCGGTCTTGTACTTCCAGACGCTGCCGTTGCTCTGCTAGGCTCAGGAGGTGCCGCCGCTACTTTACTCCTGATTTTCATGGCCGTCACATCTGCTATGAGCGCTGAAATTATTGCCGTGAGCTCGATCTGGACATATGACATTTACCAGACATACATCAAGCCGGATGCCAGTGGGAAAAGACTAATCTACATGAGCCATGCTTCGTGTGCCATCTACGCCACCGTCATGGCTGCTTTCAGTACGGGCCTCTACTACGCCGGCATTAGCATGGGCTACTTGTACCTCATGATGGGCGTCATCATCTCCGGCGCTGTCATCCCCGCCTCGCTCTCACTACTATGGGATCGTCAATCGTGGGCCGCCGCAACCTTCACGCCTCCGCTCGCTCTCGTCTGCTCTCTGATCGCCTGGCTCGTGACAGCAAAAAAAGAAGGCGGAGACCTCTCCGTCCTCTCAACAGGCGCTAATAACCCCATGCTCGCCGGCAATGTAGTCTCCCTCCTCGCGCCGTTGATCTTCATCCCCCTGCTGTCCTTCGCTTTCCGCACGCCTAAATACGACTGGCTTTCGATGAAAGCTATCCGCAAAGCCGACGACCACGACCTCGCCGCCGCGGCCCACATGGATCCCGAGCTCGTCCTAGGCGCAAGCCCCCAAACCGACCACGAAGAAGAGCAGGAACAGCGCCAGCTGAAGCGCTCGGCCAAAATCGCACGCGCCCTGACCATCTTCCTCACTTTGGCTCTGCTGATCCTATGGCCAATGCCGATGTACGGCTCGGGGTACATTTTCAGCAAGTCGTTCTTCACGGGCTGGGTCTCGGTGGGGATCCTGTGGCTCTTCTGCTCAAGCATGTGCGTGGGTGTGTACCCGCTTTGGGAGGGCAGGCATACGAGTGGCAGGACTTTCAAGGCTATGTTTTTGGATCTTTCGGGGAGGAGGAAGCCGGCTTTGCATGGGCGTGCGACTGTTGCGGAGACGGCTGGGACGGAGGGGAAACTGGATGAGAAGGCTGCTGAGGGGAAGAATGCTGTCAGTGTTTCGTAGGTCAAGAGCTGTTGAGAGACGGATTTCCCATCGTTTGGTCGGAACTAAGACTGATGTTGAATGCCGCGATCGTCTCATTACGATGCTTCCTTGGTTGGATTCTCTAAAGTTCACGATCCACGAGTACTGCACAGGTTGAAGCCTCCAACGTTGCAAATTACGAACGCAATCGGCTGATGCAAGCAAGGTGAATGAGCTACGATTCTAGGAAAGCCCAAAGCACGATTGTATTCGCGTGAGCTAAGAGATTGGTTTCGCTATCTATGTCCGTCCAGCTCTAGCGCATGCAAGCACTCGAGGGACACTGAAAACGGCAAAGAAAAACCTGTCGCGGCGGTGTTGGGGCAACGCATCTGCATCGTCGCCAGAAGCGTTTGCTCTATTGCTCTTGTTCTTCCGAGTGGGTGAAGTATTGGCGATGAAGGCGATGGGGCGTTCCAAGGTCAGCCGCTGGGAGTTCTCGCGCCATTGTATGTCGTTTCGACGCATCTCAAGGGAGGATAGGAACCGCCAACCATGTTCGAGTGACCCAGATGACAAAACTCCAGGTCTTCAAAGGTCAGGATGCAGTTCAGCGGAGTGGTCGACAAACCCCGGGGCAGTCCAAGCCTTCTCGCAGATCGAGCACTCGAACTTAGCCTTGGCCGGAGCGCTTCTTCTGGCGAGATGGAAGGCGCACAAGATCCGAGCCTTGCGAGAGTGGAAAACAGTAACGTGCTCGTGGTAGTCCGCGAAAGAAGTGAAAAACGGTGCCAAGCGAACAGTGTGGTCGAGACGGCAGTTCACACAAGGAATGATACCAGGGTCTCCAAAGTCTTCGGCAAATCTCTTGTCGAAGTCCATTTCGTTGGCATCCTCTTGCTTCACGTCCTCTTGCTTCACTTCCTCCTCGCCAGCATTCGCATGATCGCCCATCCCAGCGTGAGCAGAACCGAGAGCCATCTCTCGCTGTGCAGTCTCAGCGAGCTCTTGATCGTTGGCGCGCTTTTGCTCATCGTAGTACTCGCGCAGAACCTCTTCAGCATTTCTGCGTGATTCCTCCACTTGAATGGGGTCCTTCATGATTTCCCGGATGGCTAGAGCTGCGCGAGTGCCAGTCTGGGAGGAGGTCTGAGGTGCGGCGGTAGAGACGGCTGTTGATCTGGCATGATCTTGATGTGGTCGATGATGTTTATGGAGAGGATGGAATTTTGTGGAAGAGAAGAGACCAGAGGTTTGGTCAAGGTGCAGACAGACAGCGGGAAATTGCTTCGAGTTCACAGAGGCCACTCTTCTTCTTCTTCTTCTTCTTCTTCTTCTTCTTCTTCTTCTTCTTCTTCTTCTTCTTCTTCTTCTTCTTCTTCTTCTTCTTCTTCTTCTTCTTCTTCTTCTTCACTTCTTACTCTTCACTTGACTTCCGCCTCTGGGCTTTACCTTCATTCCCTCTCCCAGACGACTGGCTCGAACACGGAGTGTCGCACACCACACGAGAAAGATGAAGCCAAATCCTTGATCAGTCAATATGAAGGACTGTGTCCGCTGCACGCAAGCAGCGGACAACCTGAGTTCTTTTATTGCAGTCAGGTATCTCAATTCTATCTTCTAAGCAGAAGCTACAAATGAGGCCAACCGCAAAGACGAAACACTGGACAGTCCGCTCGGACTCCTCCAAGCATCGTGAAGCATATGCTCATCGCTCGTGGTGATCGTAAATCAGCAAGGTTAAATAAAACGAAACAAAAAAACAAATAAGCCGTTGATAAGGCAGCGTTCTAATAATGCTCACACACAGTCCAAGTCAGGGCAGCATCACAGCCGGCTTCTGCCTGCCTTTCAAAGGCCACCATCCATGCCGCCGTCGAACGTCTTCATGCACTCCGGGAACTCGGACCAGTCGTACATGACGGCGTCGGCCTTGCACTCCTGCTTGAGCTTCTTGGCCATCTGGTCCATCTTCTCCTTGCCGTCCTCCTCGTTGTACACGCCGACGTAAGCGATGAGCGGGATACCCGCACGCAGGGCGGCAGTGGCGCCGGACTTGGAGTCTTCGACGGCGACGCACTCGGCGGGGCTGACGCGCAGCTGCTTGCAGGCGTGCAGGTAGATGGCGGGATCGGGCTTGGAGCTGGGCGGGTCGAGTGAGGTGGCGGCCGAGTAGACGTGCTCATCGGTGAAGAAGCGCATGAGGTTGGTCTTGACGAGGGAGGCGATGACGCGGGGTTTGGCGGAGGTGGAGACGACGGCCATGGGGTAGCCTTGCTCTTTGATCCATTCGAGCTGCTTAGTGACGCCGGTACACTCGACGCACTTCTCCGACAGCTTCTCGACGACCTTGCCGAGCTCGCGGTCGACGTATTCGTCGACTTCTTCACTGGTCATTTCGAACGAATGCTTCTTCTGCAGGCCGACGAGCATGTTGCGGAAGTTGTGGCCGACAAAGTCCTCAAGAAGGGAGTCGGTGTTGTAGCGAGCTTCGATCTTGTGCTTTTCGAGCACCTCGTTAGTAAGGTCGGCACATGCTTCGAAGGCGAGACGCTCTGACTTGCAGAGGGTGTTGTCGCAGTCGAGCAGAATGTACTTGACCTGTGGTGAAGGAAGTGGAAGTCAGCGTTGGCCTTGGAAAGGGGAAAGGTGGAAAACTTACCTTGCCGGCCATGTTGACGATTGGCGGGTGACTGGTTTGAGACTGGGGGAAGAGTCAAGAGGGAAGTCTGGTGGGCGAGCGAGGTGTGCTGGTATCGTAACACGTGAATGTGGAGACCGATGTTGTTGGTGGTGGAGAACTTCCCGGGTGGAGTGGGATGGAAGTGTGGAGAAGACGAAGGATGATGTCGAAGAGATCCAAAGGTTTTATACAGAGGCAGATGGACCCTTAGATATATAAACAACAGGAACAGGAACGGCAGGAAGGAGTACTTACCGTGCTACTTGAGAGTACAGTAGCAAGTGGGAAAGAGCTATCGCCGATCGGCGTTGATTGGCTTCGGAACGCAACAAGAAAGATGCAGCACAGCAGCTCTTGAGGCGTCTCCCCGCGCGGGGCACATTCAGGAAATAAGTAGTATTTGTGATGCCGTGAAAGGTTATCCAATTAATTTGATCAATTCCATGCAAAACGATAGCTCCCACAGGAGGTATGCACCTCACCTCATACTTGCATGCACGCAACACTCTTCCAGTCCATGTGCAAGTTTGGTACGGAATATCGCTCAATCTCAGTGGGCACGCCTGCATGTTGCACAACCTCGAAGCGCCACCCTGACGAACCGGCCCGATCATCCTTGGTAGGATTCCATGGTCTGGCCATCGCGAGCCGCCGGAACAGAAACACGTGCGAGGCGTTTGTTGTGGGGATGTGGAAGACCTGGATGGCGTGCGCTAGTTTGCTGTCTTAAGTGAGGTCCTTCCTGAACCGTCTCTCAGTGGTGTATAGCCAAATTCAAACACAGACCATGGTGTTAGCACATAGTCTTCATTGAAGTTTTTCGGGGTGAGAACGTAGGACTAGACCATACATGCGGAAGACTTTGATTGATTCTCATAAATATGATATCGGATGGATTTATATATAAGTCTGCCGTTTCAAATCGTCGTTCGTCTTTTCATGTCGGAGCCATTCTCGTGATATAACAACGTCCGTAGGTTGTTGCTGTCCGTTAAAAATCGCATTATCGAACGCCGAGATCGCCCATCCATGCATCACCATCTGGGGGTTTCCCGACATCGAACAGATCCAGACTCCCAGGACACGTAGTCTGCCTGTCGAATGAGTGATAACATTGTGATAAAAGGAAAGAATACCGAGCAAACAAAGCAAGCAAACGAACCGCCGCCAATAATGACACGGTAAGCCTCAAGTGAGGAGTAGGTACACGCAAGAAAACAAAAAATGTCAAATTTTGGGGCCGTCGTGTTCGTGTCCCATTTCAATGTCTCGTAAAATGCAGAAGGCGTGCAATCGCACTCTCATCGTCGTAAGTCGGAGTTATCAGACAGGCCGTAAAACGGTCAAGTATCTCGTCAAATGTAGCGTCGATGAAGTGTCGGGTCGTTGACAGAAGATCGTTGTCATGTAGTGTGCAAAAAGGCCGTTGAGGATGCGTAAAAGGTGTTGCAAGATCGGATGCTGATCTGCTCGTTCTATGCTGGCCTCGATCGGCGCGGCCGTAATATACGTCCGTCGTTCATGCAGTCCCTCAGGCCAGTGACGGAGGCTTCCAGACCGTGCTGGTCGTCTTGGTACTTCTCGGAAGTAGCGGGCTTGCTGGTGTCGCTGTTGGCGCCGCTGGCAGTATGGCTTGGGTCTGTGTGGCTGTTGAGTACATCACCACTGTGTGGCATGTCGTTGCCAGATTCCGCAGTCGGGCTCTGCCCATCGCGGTCGTACTAGTTCGCGCGGATGACGAGCTTGCTGAGGAACTTGCCGCTAAGACTATCAAAGTCGTCACGGTCAAATTTGGCGGACTGCTGGCCCTTGAGGTAGGTCTCTGTGAATGGCATTAGCGAGTGTATTGGTTTGAGATGGGAATGATCGACGCTTACCATATTTGTTGACGTGACCCTTGACCTCAGTCAAAGCGTCACAGATGGCCGGATTGGAACCAAGGAGTTGGTGGTGCTTTCCAGTGTCCCACTCCTGGAGGCCAGGCAGCTTGGTGGAGATGGCCTGGAAAAGGCCAACGATGACACCGACCGGTGTGGTCTCCATGTCGTCACAGAACTTGTTGACAGCCTGCTCATCAGGAACACGGTAGTGGCAGTCGAATTGCATCTCCTCCCAGATAGCGAGGAGGATGGCGGCCAGCATGAAGATCGTGGGCCAGTTCTTGAGCTTGTCACCAGAGTAGACAGAGCTGTACAGAGAAGACAGCTCCTCGAGAATGTCCTTCTGCAACTCACGCCACATGTCCGCAAGAGCGCACTTGACCTGGAAGTTGATCATGACAGGTGCAACAGTCTTGCCGCTGAACTTGCTCGCAGGATCGTCGATACGGCCAACGAACTGCTCCTCGTCGGAAAGGCCCTCGACGAGAGTGATGTGGACGGTGAGGTTGTAAGCGAGGACAAGCTTGAGCGCCTTGCGGATGGACGGGGTCTTTTCCTTCTGGTAGTAGCGGTAGGCAGTCTTCAGGATTTCGGTAATGAAAGCAGTGCCCTCAAAGTAGTCATCGACAAAGTTCTCGAAGCCTTGGTCAAGGTGGCGATCGAGATACTCGGACAGCAGAGTAGTGCTGACGCCCTCCATGCCAGCGGAAAGCTTAGCGGTGGTGAGCTCGTACTGGTTAAGAGTCTCGGTCTCGATCCAGTCAACATCGAAGCACTTGTCTTCCCTGACGAACACCTCACGGGCGTTGATGGGCAGGTAGTGACCGTATCCGTGGGTGATGTAAAGGGTGCGCTCCATGGTGCTGAACCCCTTGATGTTGTTGACGCTGAATCCAAGGCTGACGTGTCTCTCGTAGTCCGCCTTCCAGTCCTTCATGAAGTAGCCAATGTCCTTGATGTCGAGACGGGTGCAAGGGACCTGCCACAGGCGGGCATGGCTAGGCCTGCAACCGCCACAAGGCTCACCCTTGTCGCAAGTCTTCTTAAGGAACTTGCAGCGCAGACAGGCACGGAGCTTGCGGATCTCGTGTGCTTGCTGCCTTTGATCAGGTCTGAGAGGGCCGCGTCTACGACCAATCTTCTTCTCGCCGGTCGCATCTTTCCTGCTGGTGGGCGATTTCTTGACAATAGCCTTGGTGACCTTGGAAGTGCTCTCGGACGGCGACTTACGGCGGCGAAGAGGTGGCGAAGTCGGGCCAGAAGATGTTGGCGAAGTTGATGATGAACCGGCAGAAGCGTATGAAAGGGTGACAACGCCTGCAGTGGGGCTGACGGCCAACGAAGACGTAGGTGATGACTGCAATTGGACGCCACGCTCCTGGTTGGCGATGGCAAATCCTTGTGACTGGAGATATTGAGAGTCAATGTAGTCTTGACTGTGGAACTCATCGTGTGGCGAGCTCAGAGGCCAAGGAGCGATCTCCTCGTAGCTGCCAGAGAGGTACGATGCAGAGTGAGGACCATCCGAGGAAGAATCCGAGTTGGTGCGGATGTGCAGGTTCTGACTGGGGTTCGACACGGTGCCGCTGAAAGAGTCCAGCGACTGGCGGTGAGGGTTGAAGTTGATTGCAGACCACTCGTTGTCGGAAAGAGACTGGACCTCGAGGATGGTACCAGTGGGCGAACTGCCAGGAACGCTGGAGTGGGCAGAGTCGGCAGCCTGTTGGTTAAGGGCGTTTTGCAGGCTCAAGCTGAAGGAGTTGCTGAGCTCGTTCTGGTAGTCGTTGAGGGGGTAGGCGAGCGTGTTCATCGAATCCATTGGTCCGGCCATGGCCATGAAGGCGTTGGTGCTCATGCCAGTGGTGGCAGCAGCGTAGTTCTCAGCAGCAGAAACAGGCATGAAGTCGACGGGCGATGCCTGCAACTGACCGGCAAAGGCACCGAGGTTGTACGTGTTCAAGGGAGATGATGAGGAGCCTTGTGTCGAGTACTGCTGCTGCTGTGATTGCTGTTGCTGTTGATGTTGCTGCTGAGCCTGGAAGGCAGCAGCCTGCTGAAACTGGAACTGCCAGTCGGTGGGCATCATGCTGGCAAAGTCCATGTTCAAGCCAGCGGACTGCATGTGGTTGATCGGCATCGGTTGAGCATGGTTGCTGCTGGGCCGGCTGAGATGAGACTGCTGGTGCTGGTGCTGGTGTGGTATTGTGTTTTGCTGAGGAATCATCTGGCGATGCTGACTTGAAGCAGACGCGGCCTGGGGCAGGTATTGCTGCTGATGTTGGTGATGTTGGTGATCACATGATGTCGAATGCGAATGTTGGTGGTGGTGTTGCTGATGTTGTTGCTGCTGATGTTGTTGATGTTGTTGCGGCTGCTGCTGCTGCTGCTGCTGCTGACTTGAGATGGAATGCGAGTGTGAATGCGAGTGGTGGTGCTGCGGGTGAGACAATCCTTCGTTGTCCATGGCGGCCTCGAGGGAGAGTTGCTGTTGCCAGGCAGCGTGAGGCTGATTCGGGTAGTGGAAGGTGGGATATGACTGCTGTCGCGGATCTGCGTTGGGGTCGAGGTAGGCGGCGGTGAAGTCGAGCAGGGCGTCCTGCTGGGTGAAGTCGAGGTGGTCCATTCTGCGCGTGGAACAGCGGATTCCAGCAATATACTCGGACGGATGACCCAAGGTGAGGTGAGATTCTGGATGGCGGCGTCGGGCGAAGCACGGGTCAGGTGCTGGCGGTGGGCAGGTCGATGGCCGGGCGGGCTCAAAGTTGTTTGTGATGCTGGCTTGCTTGGGTGGTGCTGGGGGGAGGGATCGAGGAGGAGAGGCGATGTTGCTAGCTACACCGCTGCCCGTAGGACGAGGTGGTAGAGGGAAATGGGTGAGCGAGCGCGAATGGCGGTCTACGAGTAGGTATGTAAGTCTACACTACTGTGCATACCCGTAGCCGGGGCTAACCCAGATCGTCGCAACCCACAACTCGACCTGCAGCCAGTAGTCACGTTGTCGCGATGCTACGTTGCGTGATGTGTCACCGAGATGAAACTTGTGTTTATATCATTGAGCGGCTTGCCGTTGTTTTTTGTCATTATTTTCTACCCAACACTGGCAGTCACGACCAACCGACATGTAAGTGAAAAGCACCGAAGGAGTTGAATGGTACAGTATGTGCTCCCTGATCTACCCTACCCGCGCTGTCAACTCTACTCACGAACCCACTTCCAAGCTGCCCCACACTCCACCAGCCTTTGAAAATCGAAAGGGCGGTGAGTTGGTTACCCGCCACACCACGAAAAGTAATAGTGATACTGAAGACGCTGATAATATATCAACAACACCTATAATACTAGGTATTCACGGTATACTGCCAACGCCCCCCTCTTCACCCCACAACCAGCGCCGATACTTCTTCGTCCATGTCTCAAAGCCATCCACGTGCCCTCGTCCAACTTTCCCATGTCCTTTTCCCGACCTGCAATAGCGCCAACGATAAGACTGCCATTCTCGCTGTATCAAGTACCCAAGTACTCAAATTCCCCACCCTCCAGTGCGCAAATCCAGTCTTCTTGAAGTATACCCGACACAGCATGTGCACCGACTCGTGTCACGCGGTACGCTTACTACTCGTCGATCGCCTGCATGAGCACGACTCGTCAGGGCCGGTCTCTGTGCTCCATTCCCCAACCGCAACAAAAAGCCCTCATCTGGCCACTCCTAGGCCGAGATAGCCTCGATTGTAGCTCGCTCCGAATGGCGCAACTCAGGATTGACAGACAGGACAGGCGTGCAAGCAGGGCATGCGCGCGCGCAAACGGCGCCTATATGCTGTATGCATGTCTGGCCAGCAGGCCCACCACCAAGTCTGCACACCACACGCGCAACAGCGTAGCGGCGCCGGCGGCTATAATATAATGACCTGCAGACGCCCGACCTATTGATCCGACCGGCGCCAACCAGCTCGCGCAAAAGACTCGGCGCGGCACATGACTACGGGTTTGGGCGAGGTGGTGGGAGGAGCCCATGAATTGTTGTTATTCCCAGCTCATCTTCCTTGCGCTTGCGTGCTCCCATCGCGTGGCCCAATGATCTCCCGCCCTGCTCGTGTCGTGTCTGCACCGAAAAAAAGACGTGTCACCAGTAGGTGGTTAGCGGCCACTTGCTACTGATCACCTGCTTGGGTTGAAACCTTGCCTGCGGAGACTTACATGGACTTTTGCCAGGTTTGTCCTTGAAGAAAGCCTTGCCTGATCGTCTGCCTACCACGCCTGCCTCTTTTGTGTTCCTTATTTTGGGACGAGTCGTCCAGATTAAACGTCTGCTCGAGCAAGGAGGCAGCGTGCTTGCAAGCTGCTGCTGCTGCGTGGGCATGGCGAGCGAGAGAAATCCCGTGGTGGGTGTGCACAACGTCGTTTTATCTGCGTGTGGCGTGCATGTCGGGTGTGCGTGCGAAACACAGCATTCATGCATGCATGCATGTAATCGGTTTCTGCCTCCCTTGCGTTCGTCTTTTTGAAAGCTGATGGCAACGATAGGTAGGTTGCGGCTTTGATGCTCTGAAAGTCGCTGACATGGAATACGGCAAACTTCAAGTGTCAAGTGTCACGACTTGCGGTGCTCGTGTTGCTACTTGCTTGACAATGGCGGTATGCCCGATACGTTACACGGCGCTTGAAAAAATCATCTGGTCTGGGAGAAACCAGCACGCTGATACCGTGCCTTCTTGTCGGTATTTGCGGCCGTCGATTTTCGTGGCAGGAACTTCATGGGCCCTTCTTGCGCGACAGCCACAGCGTATTCCGCCCAACGGGAGAGTCAAGACGGTTCCACGTGCCCGAAACAGGAGATGTTACACTTTGTGTTTTCCAGCAGCAGGGTTGAGAGCCTCTCGAAACATCTACCGGCTAGCATACGATCAGGCTCAGTGAGAACAATGGGTGTCCAAGGGAACACGCAGTCCTGCCTGTCATGCCTTGGAATCCTCAGTACAAGCATCTTTCAAACTTCGATGAATCGAACCTGGGCCATGTCTGCGAACAGCGGTCCAGCAATGTAAGTAAAGCTACACTGATGAGCATCAGCCGCAAAAAGCGCAGCCGTGGCCTGCAGTCGTCTCCTAAGGAAACGGCAGTATCGTCACTACCTACTGTACCTTCTTGGCACAGCAAAGTCGCTGATACTGCCTCATGTAGACTCGTGTAAGGACATTTCTCCCGTCAGAGTTTGGCGATAGGCATCTCAGGTATGCGTATTGCATTCTTCTCAGTCCAAAGCCACTGATGCTACACCTCATACCTGTCTCGCAATCGCCTTTTTCCCTGGCTGTTCTTCCGACTCGCGCTGCCCGGCCAAATCGCCCATACCTACACACAGCTCCAGCTGCAGTGGAGAAACAGCAAGTAAAGCGAATCAAAGCTGGTATGATAGTATTCGAATAAGGAGACGAGTTAACACGAAGTGTAGTCCGGTGCTTAATTTTTCCAAAGAACCTATCTTTGCAACCATTTGTGGTTGATGCGATACTACTGATCCACCAGCATTATCTGGCGCAAGAAATCCGAGCATGACGAGGCGATTATGCCATGAAGGAATGACTGAACAAGCCGCGCATTCAGCCTGTCACCGAGCGAGTCCTTCATTTCATGAGCTCAACGTCCGAAACGAACAGCATATCAGTCTTGATGATTGTCGTCGGCACGCCTCCGATCCGATACCACGCTTCCCGAGTCCAGATTCCAGAGTCCAGAAAGGCCGGTTATATGCGGAACATGAACGGAACAATCGACAAGCGGATTCCTCCATGGCAAAGGGAAAGCGCCATTATCATGCAGAAATCGGCGTTTGCCCTGTTGTAAGGGAAGGGATTTAACGGGCGGAAGAATCTATTCCAGCTCACAGCAGTTCGAACATGTCAGCGCAAGGCCGGAGAATTTGCGATCGCTCCGACTTCTTCCGATAGTGATTTTTGATGTTTGGTATAGCCGGTGGTCGGCTTTGGAGTCCGAGCAATCATACAGTACGGTAGTGAAACGGGGTATTTGAGGTGGATACACGGTAGTGGTGGATGATCCTCGAGACAGGAAAAGTCTAGGCCTCGTTGTTTGGTAGGCACGCTATGTGGAAAAGCTGGAAGGAGAGGTCGGAGGGCGTTATTTGTACGCAGGTACTGTGTTGAAAGCATGTTTAGGAACAAGACATTTTTGAAGATTCTGGAAGACAACGTTATGCAGTACCGCTGGGGCTGTAAGGCGTGAAATCGGCCGGCTATCTGAATCCGGACGGTTGGTCCCAGGCACGACATGGTATTTGTCTCGCGGAGAAAGGGAGATGCGGTTCTTGTTTTCCATCTAACTAAGAGTGCCGATGAAAATGCAATATTCGAGGGTCATGCGAGCAAACCATTATCTCGTGGAAAGCGAGCCTTGGGGTGTCAGGAAGCACGCACACATCCAATGGATATTCGAACAGTCAGATGTTTGCACGTGAGATGAGAAATCAACAGACTAGGCCGAGCGGCTCTGGTGTATTGTGGTACTGGACCCGAAATGCTTGGAAAGAAGATCCGCGGAGCTGCCTGCGTGCCCTGCATGAAGCAGAGCATAGCTGACCACCGAGATGTTGCAATTTTCCAAAGCCTTCAAAATTTGTATGAGATCAACTGACAAGCACAAAAATTCCCAAGTGATGCCAGTGTGATGAAGTTGCTGATCGAGTCTGACATGACCACGTCCAACATCATCGGATGCCTCGACTCCAGTCTGATCGAGTGATGATAGCTCGCCCCCCATCCATCCATGGCCCCGGACAAAGTCGGGAGGTGGGCGGCGGGCGGAACATTTGAAGATTGGAGCCCCGCAGCCCCTCGTCGTCGTCAACACGCCCGACACCAGGACACTTGCTCAAGCACTCAGACCGAGCCGAAAACGCTGTCGTGAGCGTGAGCATGTGCCGAGCTATAAGATGCTCGTGTGCCCATCCTCGCGGCTGTAAGACGACCTGGCCTGACTGATTCTTGACAACAAGACCAACTCAGCATTCTACAAAACCCGCTCCACCAGTACTACTGAATCATCCATCGCCCGAACTGAACAGAGCGTTGTGTACTCCACCTTTGTGATATCATCCCGACACAACCATCCACTCACCCACCCAGACGCTGCCAACTGCCAACACCGCCTGGAAGAAAGATTCAAAGCATTGATCTGGCGGTTCTTCTCGTACACCACAACAACTACAACCACCACCTCTTTCTCCGCCAACACACATTGCAAACCTCCCAGATACCCCTCACATCCACACCCACACATCCACAATCATGTCTGCAAACGGTCAAGGCGGTCCCGCTGGTGATGAGAAGATCAACACCGACATTGTCACCCTCACCAGACACCTCAACGAGGAGCAGACCAAGCACTCAGAAGCCACTGGCGACTTCACGTACGTCTAGCAGCTCTCGTCCCGCGCATTGCAAAGATATTATTGCTAACAGCACTCCAAACAGTCTCCTTTGCCATGCCCTCCAGTTCTCCTTCAAGTCAATCGCCTACTACATCCGCCGCGCCAGCTTGATCAACCTGTCAGGTCTTGCGGGCAACCAAAACTCCACCGGTGACGACCAGAAGAAGCTCGACGTGATCGGCAATGACATCTTCATCTCTGCCATGCGCTCGTCCGGCCGTGTGCGCATCTTAGTCTCAGAGGAGGAGGAGGAGCTCATCGAGTTCCCTGCCGGTCCCAACGCAAAGTACGCCGTTGCTTGTGACCCCATTGACGGATCTAGCAACTTGGACGCTGGTGTCTCGGTCGGCACCATCTTCGGTATCTACAGACTCTCCGATGACGCCGAGGGTAAGAAGGAGGACCTGCTTCTCCCCGGTACAGAGCTTGTCGCCGCTGGCTTCACCATGTACGGCGCCTCCACCCAGCTTGTCATGACCATGAAGGACGGCCCCGTCAACGGCTTCACCATGGACAACTCGCTCGGCGAGTTCATCCTCACCCACCCCGACATGAAGATGCCCAAGAAGCGCTCCATCTACTCTTGCAACGAGGGAAACAGCAAGTACTGGGA
>Ga0265797_10000277_pt1 | contig 96652 bp, 90 predicted proteins | sample P2T30metagenome_FD_192433 | JGI IMG/M metagenome (GOLD analysis project Ga0265797, IMG submission 192433) | Plant litter microbial communities from East Loma Ridge, Irvine, California - P2 T30 | ecosystem: Environmental > Terrestrial > Plant litter > Unclassified | place: USA: California... | reverse complement strand
CAGCGTAAAGAATTGGCGCGGAACGCCGACCGCAAAGGACGTTGTTACCAAGCCGTATCTTTGCAAACTACTGACTATTTTTTCTGACCACAAAATGCTGGATAAACTCGAAGCCATCCGCGAGCGCTACGACAACGTGAACGACGAGCTCATGCAGCCCGAGGTGATGGGCGACATGAAGCGCTTCAAGTCCCTTAATAAGGAGTTCAAGGAACTAGGTAGAATCGTGACTGCGTACCGTGCTTACCAGCAGGTGCTCAGTAATATAGAAGGGGCGCGCCAGGTGGTGGCGACCGAAAAGGACGAGGACTTCCGCGAGATGGCCAAGGCCGAGCTCGACGAGCTGCTGCCCGAGGCCGACCGCATGGAAGTAGCCATTAAAGAATTATTAATTCCCAAAGACCCAAACGATTCCAAGGACGTTATCATGGAAATCCGGGCCGGGGCGGGCGGCGACGAAGCCTCGCTCTTCGCTGGCGATTTGCAGCGCATGTACCTGCGCTTTGCCGAAAAGCAGGGCTGGAAAATGGAATTGGTAGACGCGATGGAAGGCACCGCCGGCGGCTACAAGGAAATCGTGCTGGCCGTGAAAGGCGAGGACGTGTACGGCAAGCTCAAGTTTGAATCGGGTGTGCACCGCGTGCAGCGCGTGCCAGCCACCGAAACCCAGGGTCGCATCCACACCTCGGTGGCTTCTATCGTAGTAATGCCCGAGGCCGAGGAATTTGATATTAATCTGGATATGAATGATATCCGCAAGGACTTGTTCATGTCGAGCGGCCCCGGCGGGCAGTCGGTAAACACGACGTACTCGGCCGTGCGCCTCACCCACTTGCCTACTGGCATCGTGGCCCAGTGCCAGGACCAGAAGTCGCAGCTCAAGAACTTTGATAAGGCGCTGGGCGTGCTACGCTCGCGCATCTTCGAAATCGAGCTAGCCAAGAAAAACGAGGCCGAAGGCGCCATCCGCAAGGGCATGATTGGCAGCGGCGACCGCTCGGACAAAATCCGCACCTACAACTACCCACAGGGCCGCGTAACCGACCACCGCATCGGCTACACGGTGTACAACCTGCCCAGTGTGATGGATGGCAATATCGACGACTTTGTGGAGCAGCTGCGCCTGGTGGAGAGCGCCGAGCGCCTGAAAGTGGGCGCGGAGTAGTCCATTATATTGCGTAAAAACAGAACGTCATGCTACACGCTGTGAAGCATGACGTTCTGTTTTTTACGTATACTACTTGCCGCTAGCCTACGTTCTGTTCAGGTCGCTTCTGCCCTCGCCCTCATGCTAAAAAAGTACATTCTGCCAGTCTTGGTTCTATGCAGTGCCATCTTGAGCGTATCGCTGCCCGGCTGCAAGCCGCGGGAGGAGGAATTGCAAACCTCGGGCAGCCTAGCCTTTTCGGCCGACACAGTAAAGTTCGATACTGTTTTTACCACCATTCGCACCGTTACGAAGCGGCTGTGGGTGTACAACCGCAACCCGAAGGCGGTGAACGTGGACCTCATCAGCCTCGATAATTCGGCCAGCTCGCCCTACAAGCTCCTTATCAACGGCGACCTCAGGCAGACGGCCACCGGCGTCTACATCCGGGGCAATGATAGCCTGCTCATCCTGGTGCGCGCCGAGCCAAAAGACAACGGCCTGAACGGTGCGGCCAAAGCCTACGTGCTGGAGGAAAAGCTCAATTTCCGCACCAACGGCCAGGACCAGCACGTGCTGCTACGCTCCTTCGGCCAAAATATTTATTTGCACGATAACGCGACGCTGGCCTGCGGCGAAGTGTGGCGTAGCGACCGGCCACACGTGCTCTACGGCACCGTGCGCGTGCCCGCTAGCTGCACGCTTACCATTAAGCCGGGGGCCCGTATCTACGCCCACGCCGGGGCGGCGCTCGTGGTGCAGGGCCGGCTACTCGTGAATGCGCCCGCCGACTACAGCCCGGGTACCGGCGCTACCGATACCGTAAAGGCCACTAACGCCAACATTGTGCGCTTCAGCGGCGACCGGAGTGGCGAAGCGCAGTACGCTACCGCGCCGGGGCAGTGGACCGGTATTGTGCTGGCGCCGGGTAGCCAGGGTAATATTATCCGCTACGCCCAGATTCAGAATGCGACCATCGGCGTGCTTTTGTATAATCCCGATAACGCGGCGCAGCCCGACGTAACCATTCAGAACTCCGTCATCCGCTACATATCGGGCAGTGATGTGAGCTTTGCCGGCGCTACCAGCACGCTGGGCACTGGCGCGGGTGTGCTCAATATTCAGGGCAAAGCCACGCTGACGAATACGTTGTTCAACGACTGCTACGAGTATGCGGTACTGGGTCAGGGCGGTAGTACCGCGCTCAACTTCTGCACCATCGCCAATTACGCGGCCACGGGAGGCGTTCGAAAAACGCAGTCGCTGACTTTTACTGACACGGTGACTAACTCTAGGGGCGTGGCCACTACACAGGCGCCCATTGTGAGTGTGCAAAACTCCATCGTGTGGGGGGCCATTGAAGATGAGCTAAGCTTCGACCAGTACGACACCTATAAGGGCAACGTCAGCATCCGGAATTCGCTGCTCAAAACGGTTGCCTATGCGGCCGCTACCGATGCCGCTAACAAGCCCGGCTTGGGAAATGCGGCGTATAAGAATCTGATTAACAAAGACCCACTTTTCGTGAGGCAACTCGGCAGTGGCTTCGGCGACTACCGGCTGGGGGCCACGTCGCCCGCCCGCAAGGTGGCTGGCCCGGTCGGCACCGTGCCCGAGCGCGACTTGCTCAACCTGCCACGCACGCTCGCCACGCCCAGCCTCGGCGCCTACGAAAGCACCAAGTAGCCGTCCTAGCCGCGCTTTATTCCAAGATTATCCTGATGCGCTTTATTCAAAAACGCCTGCGCCTACCCGCCGTGAGCGAGGGTTTTCACCTTGTCACGGACTTGCTGCTGAGTGAATTACCCGAGCTGGAAACGATGCGCGTGGGCACAGCTAACTTCTGCATTCAGCACACGTCGGCCAGCCTCTTCATCACCGAGAATGCGGACCCCACCGTGCGGCGCGATTTTCAGGAGTATTTCCGCCGGCTGGCCCCTGATAACGCCCCGTACTTTCAGCATACCCTGGAAGGCCCCGACGACATGACGGCTCACCTTAAAGCAGCTATGCTGGGTACCTCCGTCACGGTGCCCATCGCCGCTGGCCGCCTGCTGCTGGGTACCTGGCAGGGCTTGTGCCTGGGCGAACACCGCCGCCACGGCGGCCGCCGCTGGGTAGTGGCTACGCTAATGGGGGAGTAACGTACGCTACTGTACCCGCGCCGTGGTGGCGTAGCGCAGGGTATCGAACAGCACGAGCTTCTGTACGCCGCGCACGCTGTACTGGCTTAGCTGGCCGTTTTGCAGGGTCATCTGCAAGTCTTTTTGCCCGAAGGAAAGTGCGTTGTCCTGCCTTAGGGTGGCGGTTATCAGCTGGGGCTGGGTGGCGGCGCTGGTTACCTCCAAGCGTAGCACGGGCGCATTATCGTGGCCGGGCTGGAGGCGGTAGGTGCGGCGCACAGCCCCGCCGGGCAAGCTGGTTGAGTCAATGGTGTACGCGCCGTGCAGCGCGGCCTTATTAATATCAGCCTGGTAAAAAATCTGGAGTTCGTCGGCCCACTTCACGGAGGGTACCTGCACGGTTTCGGCGGCACCGCCGCGCAGGCTTACCTGCTTTTCTACGCCGGGTTGGCGGGCGGTGAGGGCCTGCACCTGGGCATCGAGCAAGCCTCGCACGTCGAAGTAGGGCCCGACGCGGTGGGCCGCGCCCGGCGCGGCCGGGTCGGGGCCAGCGGTGCCTTGGCCGCAACCCGCCAGGGTTAGCAACGTGCCAGCGGCCAGATAAAGAGGTAGTCTACAGCTCATACTAAAAGAATGTCCCGCCCGGTGCTGGCACGGGGCGGGACACTGCGACAAAAGAAAAAAGCCGCCCTATTGTTTGGCAATTAGCCCAGGGCGGGGCGGAGCAGGCTCTGGCCCGTCATCTCGGGGGGCTGGGGCACGCCCATCAGCTCCAGGATGGTGGGCGCAATGTCGCCGAGCTTGCCGCTGGCTAGCGTACCGTGATAGGAGGGGTCGGCCAGGATGAAGGGCACCAAGTTGGTGGTGTGTGCCGTATTGGGCGAGCCGTCGGCGTTGCGCATAAATTCGGCGTTGCCGTGGTCAGCAATCACGATGGTAGCGTAGCCGGCAGATAGGGCGGCCTCTATCACATCGTGGGCGCAGATATCGGTGGTTTCCACGGCTTTTACTACGGCCTCAAATACGCCGGTGTGGCCCACCATGTCGGGGTTGGCGAAGTTGATAACCACGAAGTCGGCCGAATTGGCCAGCAGTTCGGGCACCAAGGCGTCGCGCAGCTCGTAGGCACTCATCTCGGGGGCGAGGTCGTAGGTGGCTACCTTAGGCGAGGCCCGCATGATGCGCGTTTCGCCGGCAAATTCTTTTTCACGGCCGCCCGAAAAGAAGAACGTCACGTGCGGATATTTTTCCGTCTCGGCCATCCGAATCTGGGTTTTGCCGTGGGCCGAGAGCACCTGGCCCAGCGTGTTATCCAGGTTGTCCTTCTCAAAAATCGGCGTCACGCCCACAAACGTGGCGTCGTACATCGTCATGGTGAGGTAGCGCAGGGCCAGCCGGTGCATCTGGTAGGCGTTGAAATCCTGCTGCGTGAGGGCCTCCGTGATTTCGCGGCCCCGGTCGGTGCGGAAGTTGAAGCACAGTACCACATCGCCTTCCTGAATAGTGGCCAGCGGCAGGCCGTCGGCCCCGGTCTTCACGATGGGCTTTAAAAACTCATCCGTAACACCATCCTTATACTGTTCCTGAATGCTTTGAATCAGGTTTTGCGAGGGTGTGCCCACGCCGTTCACCAGCAGGTCATAAGCCACTTTGACGCGCTCCCAGCGCTGGTCGCGGTCCATAGCGTAGTAGCGGCCCACGATGGAAGCGATTTTGGCGCCCGTCCGCTCGGTGTGCTGCTCTAGCTCATTCACGAAATGCACGCCGCTTTTGGGGTCGGTATCGCGCCCATCGGTGAAGGCGTGCACAAAAACTTTGTGAACGTCTGCCTCGTGCGCAATGGTACACAGTGCTTTAACGTGGTCGATGTGCGAGTGTACGCCGCCATCCGACAGTAAGCCAATAAGATGAAAAGCTTTATTGTTCTGCTTGGCGTACTCCAGGGCATCCTTTAGCGCCGGTACCTGGCCCAGCTTGCGCTCCCGAATGGCCTTGGCAATGCGCACCAGCTCCTGGTCTACTACCCGGCCCGCGCCGATGTTCATGTGGCCTACTTCCGAGTTGCCCATCTGGCCATCGGGCAGGCCCACGGCCTCGCCCGAGGCTTGCAACGTGCTGTGTGGAAAGCGATTAGCCAGCCCATTGAAATAGGGCGTCTTCGCCTTATCAACGGCCGAAACCTCCACATTCGGGGCGATGCCCCACCCATCCAGAATAACTAAGAGGACCTGCTTGTTCATGCCCACAAAAGTACATCCTGCACCCTAATGCCCCTGCTTCCCGTAGTAGGGCCCGCTAGCTGCCATGTCTTCAGAAAGCCTTCAAATTGCCTGCGGCTGGCATAGTTTTAGCTTACCCCTCACCAAGCGCCTCCGACCTGCTCGCGAAGCTTGTTTCTATGAAAGTACTCTTTACTAAAGCGTTTTTATTTAGTTGGCTATTATTCGCCTTCGCCTTCACTAGCCGCGCCCAGGCCGACCAGTTGTCGGCGGTGCGCTCGGCCATTGCCAGTGGCTCGTCGCGGGCGCTGGCTCAGTACCTGGCCCCGTCGGTAGAAGTGGGTTTTGATGGTGACAAGCAGAGCTATAACGCCACGCAAACGGAACTGGTGATGAAGAACTTCTTCGCCAAAAACCCACCCACTGGCTTCGATATTGTGCATCAAGGGTCTAGTCAGGAAGGCATTTTATACGCCACCTGCCACTACGCCGGCCGCAACGGCAACTACCAGGTATTTATCAAGCTCAAGCCCAAGCAGAGCACGCCCACGATAGATACCATTGATTTTACGAAAGAATAACCGGCCTACCCACCCGAAACCCGGCTGCCCGCCCGCAGCCGGGTTTTTTATGCGCCCGCCCGGTGGCGTACCTTTGCCGGGTGCCAGCATATCCCGCTCCTTACCTCACGCCCGCAGCGCTCACCACGTTCATTCGCACGGCCTTGGCCGAAGATGTGGGCGACGGCGACCACTCGGCCCTGGCGGCCATTCCGGCCGAGGCCCGCAACCGCGCCAAGCTGCTGGTAAAAGCCGAAGGAGTGCTAGCTGGCGTACAGCTGGCCGAGCTGATTTTCAGAGAAGTAGACCCCGCGCTCACGCTCAGCGTGCAGCTCGAAGACGGCGCCCGTGTGCGCTACGGCGACATTGCCTTCACCGTGGAGGGCCCGGCCCGCAGCATCCTCACCGCCGAGCGCCTGGTGCTCAATTGCATGCAGCGCATGAGCGGCATTGCCACTTACACGGCGCAACTATCGGCGCAGCTGGCCGGCACCAAGGCCCGTCTGCTCGACACCCGCAAGACGACGCCCAACTTTCGCCTCTGCGAAAAATGGGCCGTGCTCATCGGCGGCGGCGTCAATCACCGCTACGGCTTGTTCGACATGATAATGCTGAAGGACAACCACGTAGACTACGCCGGCGGCGTAGCGGCGGCCATCGCGGCCACCCACGACTATCTGCGCCGCACCGGCCGCGACCTGCCCATCGTGGTCGAAACCCGCACCCTGGCCGAGGTAGAGCAAGCCCTGGCAGCCGGTGGCATCACCCGCATTATGCTTGATAATATGGCACCGCCCCTGCTGCGCGAGGCCGTGGCCCTGGTAGCCGGCCGCTTGCCCTTGGAGGCCAGCGGCGGCATCACCGAGCAAACCATTGCCGAAGTAGCCGCTACGGGCGTCGATTACATCTCGGTGGGCGCGCTCACCCACTCGGCTAATATTCTGGACATAAGCCTCAAAGCGATACCCGCAGATTAAACGAATGGCGTAGTGCTGCTGGGCTAGGGCAACAGGTAACGACAGCGATATGCTGCCCACACGCTTTGCGTTTGCGGTAGCCCGAGGAGGCAATTTATTAACAACTACTACCCAATAAGCTACTTAATTAACAACTACTTAACGGGCAGCCAGGAGCCGTCAGCATTTGCGAAATCCGTTAAATCCGTTAAATCCGCGATTCCATGAACCAACCCAATCAGCGCGGCGGTGGCGGCGGCTACCGCCAGCAGCAGGCGCCGCAGTCAATGCCCGGCACGATTAAAACCAAGAAGTACCAGTTCGACCCCAACACCTACACCCGCATCGCGATGGGCGAGGTATGGCGCAAGGAGTGGTGGTACGCCCTCATTCCGTTTGTGGTGGGCGTGCTGCCGGCGACCATCTGGCCTTCGTGGTGGTGGCTGCTGCTGGGCGTGGCGCTGGCGGCGGTGTTCGTGCTCATCCGCTCCTCGCTCGTGACGGGCGTGACGCAGATGGAGCAGAGCAAGCCGCTTTTTGAGCGCATGAACTACGAGGCCGACCAGCGCCAGCTCATCCTGCGCCAGAGCGATCAGCGGGCGATGGCTTTGCCGTGGGACCAGATTGGCCGCGTGCGCCGCGAGCCCGATGCCTACCTGTTGTACCTGAAGCCGGGCGCGCCGCCCGCCGAGCTAGCCGCCTGGCGCCGCTGGATTGCCAGCACGTTTGACGTGCCGGTGTTTCTACATTTGCCCCTGCGCTTGTTCAATAACGACAACGACCGTAAGCTGTTTGAGGCCCTGCTACGCCGCAAAGGTCTAATTACCGACACCCCCGCCGCCTAATATTGGCCGTATAAGAGGCCTTTTTGACGTCTTCCTTTTTAAGTTTCGCCAGATTTTACCCGTATGAAAAAGCTGCTTTCCTGCCTGGCTCCGGCCGCGGTGCTGCTGTTTGCCTCGTGCAGCAGCGAGCCGTCTGATTGGCGCCCCGAGAATAAAGTATCGCTCGACATGGTGCCCCCGGGCACCCGCGCCAGCGACAACTTCGACCAAGCCACGGACTACGCGCCGAGCCAGGAAAAAGGCGGCGCCATCAGCGAGCCCGTTAGCTCGGGCACGCGCCTGGAGAAGCGCCCGGCCCCTTCGGCCGGGGCCGTAATGTCGGCCGATACCCAGGAGGGTACGGCTGCTAAGCCCGGCGAGAACAAAGCCGGCGGCAGCAAAAACGATGGCGACTCGGCTACGCCCGATACGGCCCAGGGCCAGGCGGGCGCTCGCCGACAATAAGTTAGCTCGCCGCTAAGCGGTGGCTAACGCACAGGTTTAACAGTATTTGCAGAACTTGCAGCAATGTTGCGTAACTGGTCGCAACATTGCTGCAAGTTCTGTTGTTTTGTGCCCCTATGTGGATTGCGATAATTTTGTTGACGGTGGCGGTGCTGGGCGCGGGAGTATTGGTGGGCATGGTGCCGGTGGCGCGCACCACGCAGTGGCTTAAGCCGCTGCTGGCCTTTAGCGGCGCGTACCTGTTTGCCCTCACCATCACGCACATCCTGCCCGAAGCCCTGACGCTGCTGCCCGCTACGCCGCAGCGCGTAGGCTACTGGGTGCTGGCCGGTTTCTTTGGGCAATTGCTGCTGGAGGTATTATCGCAGGGCATAGAGCACGGCCATGTGCATGCGCCCGCCGCCACCGAGCGCGGCCGCGTGCCCCTACTGCTGGTAACGGCCCTAGTAGTACACTCGCTGCTGGAAGGCAGCATCCTGGTGAAAGGCGCTGGCAGCGGGCAAGTGACCGACAATTTTTATGCGCTGGTGCTGGGCGTGGCGCTGCACCACGTACCGGCGGCCGTGGCGCTGGCTACGCTGCTGCGATTGCGGCTCGGCTCGTTCGGGCGGGTGTGGCCGTGGCTAACGGTATTTGCGTTGGCCTCACCGGCTGGGCTGCTGTTTAGTAATTACGTGGTGGTACAGCAGCTGCTCAGCAGCAGCGCCTACGCGGGCCTGCTGGGCTTCGTGGCGGGTACGTTTTTGCACGTTTCCACTACTATTCTCTTCGAAACAAGCCCCGAGCACCGGCTCAATTGGCCGAAGCTCGGGGCTACGCTGGGTGGCCTGTTGCTGGCCTTGGCGGTGGCTAATTGAGGCGCCTAGGGCAAGCAATGCGGATTAAAAACCTGTGTTACTTGCCCTAATCATACCTTCAGCCTGAATAGTCTAGTCCACTAGTGGGCCGGAGCCGTGCAGGAAGTTCTCAAATTGCCGAGCGCGGGCGGTTTCGCGGGCCAGCGCAGCTTGCAGGTCCAGCAGGCGCTGGCGCATGAGCAGCACCAGGTCGATGGCCTCGGGGGCTAAGCCCAGGCCGTGGTGCAGGCGCGCCAAGCGGGGCAGCAGCTCATCGGGGTCTTCGACTTCGATGGTATCGGGGGTGGGAGCGGGGCGCAGCAGGCCCAGTTCCATGAACTGGCGCAGCTCGGTGTGGCCGAGCCCGTAGCGGACATCACATTCCTGAAAAGTCAGCAGCAAAACACGGGTTTCCATAGGCTGATTCTTAATAGAGTAGGTAGTTGCGAGTGCGCTGGCTACTCCTCGCCGCGCAGCTGAGCTAGCTGTTGAATAAGGGCGCGCTCCTCCTCGGTAAGGTTGGTGGGGAGCTGCACGTTGAGGCGCAGGTAGAGGTCGCCGTGCTTGCCAGCCTCGCGGTACACCGGGAAGCCCTTGCCGCGCAGGCGCAGGCGGCTGCCGTTAGCGGTTTCGGGCTTGAGCTTGATTTTGACCGGGCCGCCAAGCGTTTCCACGGTTTGCTCGCCACCGAGCAGCGCGCGGTAGAGCGGCACGGGTACATCCTGGGTAAGGTCGTCGCCGGTGCGGGCGTAGCGGGCATCGGGCAAAAGGCGGAACGTAATGAGTAGCGAGCCATTGGGGCCGCCGTTGCGGCCGGGGCCGCCCTGGTCGCGCAGCCGGATAGTTTGCCCGTCGGCCACGCCCGGCTGAATGGTAATGCGCAAGTTTTTTCCGTTGACCGTGATGGTGCGCGGGCCGCCTTCGTAAGCTTCCTGCAAGGTCAGTTCCAGCTCAGCCTGGTAATCGGAGCCCGCACCGGGCCGGCTGCGGCCGCCGCCCGCGCCGCCCATGCCCCCAAACATGGAGCCGAAGAAGTCGGAAAAATCCTCCCCTTCAAACTGGCTGCCGCCAAACCCGCCACCAAAGCCACCGCCACCCTGCGCATATTGGCTCCAGTCGAAGCCGCCACCGCCGGCGCCTGGGCCGCGCCCGCCGCCCTGCTGCTGGTAGCGCTGATAATCAGCGCCTAACTGGTCGTACTTCTGCCGTTTTTCAGGGTCGGAGAGGACCTCGTTGGCCTCGTTGGCTTCCTTAAACTTCTGCTCGGCCGTGGGGTCGTTGGGGTTCACGTCGGGGTGATACTGGCGCGCGAGCTTCCGGTAGGCCTTCTTAATCTGGTCGGTAGTCGCCGTTTTTTCGACTCCCAGGATTTTGTAATAGTCTTTGTAGTCCATCGTTAAGGAAAAAGCTGCGGCACAACAAGCCCGCCGCCCGGTCGTTGCTTTGAACGCGGAAAAAGGTTGGCGCGTTGGGCTGCACAAAGCGGCCGGCCGACCTTAGATTTGTATTTTACAAATACCTCTCACTTAGCGCGTACGGCTTAAGTTAGCATCTACTTGCTGGCTGGCCCCCGTACATAGTGCGCAGGCATCTGGCACGGTTTTGTAATTTGCCCGCCTACCTAACCCGCTCTTCAGACTGTTTACCTTCTTTTTTACCTTACATGAAAGTAGTTATCTCCTCCCTATTATTGGGCGCTGCGCTGCTGCTGGCGCACGCTGGCGAAGCCCAGACCGCCCCAGCCGCCACGCCTGCGCAAGGCACCACCCCAGCGCCCGCTACTACGCCCCAGCCCGCCGCTGCCCGCCGCGTGCTGGCCCCGCGCCGGGTAGTGGCCCCGCGCCGCGCCGGGGCCGCCGCGCCCACCCGCGCCAAGACCAGCGGCGTAATGGCCAAAGATGGCCTGACGCTGCAAAACGGCCGCGTTATCCTCACTGAGCTGGGACTTACCGCGCCCATCGAGCAGGATAAGCGCCTGCTCAACGGCACGATAATTACCACCAAAGGTGTCGTGACCAACGTGGAAGGCGTGACCTCGCAAATGGCGGAGGGTGACTACGTATCGCTCACCGGCCGCCTCACCAGCAAGCGCGAAATGGTAGAAGCCGACAGCGTGCGCAAGCTCGTGGCCTACGACCTCAAGCACCCCGGTAAACGCAAGGAAATGGAAAAAGCCCGCGAGAAAGCCGAGAAGGAGCGCGCTAAAGCCGAAAAGGAAGCCGCCAAGGCGAAGGCTAAAGCCGGCCGCTAGGCTAGCGGTAGGTGTAGCTCACGAGAATGGCCAGGCCCTCAGCGTCGTCGCGAGCCTCCACTACCTCATCGATAATGAATTGAATTTCGGCTTCGGTCCAGTCCTCGTCTTCGGCGGCGCGCACAAAGTTGTCGAGGGCGGCGAAGCGGTTGCTGCCGGCGGGCGGCGTCCAGGTAAGCTGCTTGCGGATTTTCATACTGCGAAGATGGCACTTAGCGGCCCCTGCTACCCGGCGGGGGCCGCTTTTTTGGTGGATTGTGAGGCAGCTGGGTGGCTATTTGCGAGTTGTGGGGCCCATGCGCAGCACTTTTATCTTCATGGGGGCCACGCCGGCATCGAGCAGGTCGAGCTTGCGGGCGGCGCTCTTCGATACGTCCACGATGCGGCCCTTGGCGTGGGGGCCGCGGTCGTTGACCACCACGTTTACCGAGTGGCCGTTGCGGGTGTTGGTCACCTTGAGCTTAGTGCCAAAGGGCAGGGTATTGTGGGCAGCCGTGAGCTTGCCACCCCGGTAGGGTGCCCCGCTGGCCGTGCGGCGGCCCTCGAACTTATCGGCATAGTAAGAGCCGTCGCCCGACTGCGTAAACATGGATTTGCTGCCGCCGCAGGCAGAAACTGCTAGCGCCGCCAGGCTGATAAGCAGGTAGTTGAAAGAGCGTTGCGCCAGGGGTAAGTACATAATTCAGGTATTCATTTTTTCTTCACGCGGCAAGCCGGAAATAAAGCTCATCTTTCGGCCGAAATCATTCACCTCCTGTTACCCTACCCCATGAAAAATTCGCTGAAACTCGTTGCTGGTCTGGCACTGTCGGGCCTGTTTCTCACCGCCCACGCCCAAACTGCCCCGCCGATGCAAGACGGCAAAATGGCCGATGGCAAAATGATGGACGGCAAGATGAAAGGCGGCAAAATGCACAAGGACAAAGACAAGATGGGCAAAAAGCACAAGGAGAAAATGGACGGCGAGAAGATGAAGGCCAAAATGTAGGCCAGCCCATCAGCGTTCGACCACCGAAGTCGCCCGGTTCAGGAGCTTGCGAAAGCTACCGGGCCGGGCGGCTTTTTTGGGGTTGGCCGGTGGCGGGGCGGGAGCGGGCGGGGCCACGCGCAGGGCCTCCAGCGCGGCGTAGCTGCCCTGGAAAACGTTGAAATCGACCGCGCCCCGGATGCCAGGCACGTAGGCTTCATCGGAGTGCTGCCAGATAATCCAGCGCTCGGCGGGCAGGGCGGGGCGGGCTACCTCGTAGTGGGCCAGCCACAGCGGGTAGTCGTCGAAGTGCCCGGCCAGGTAGTGGCGATAAAAGGTGTAGTTGGAATACAGGATGGGCCGCACGCCGTAGTGCGCCTCCACGGCGGCCAGCCACTGGCGCACCTCGCGGCGCATCTCGGCCACGTCGTGAAAGCGCGGGGCCTCCACGTCGAGCACGGGCGGCAGGTCGCCGGTGCGGATGGGCACCGTAGCAATGAACAGCCGTGCCTGCTCGCCGCCGTCGCGGTTGGGCTGAAAATAATGGTACGCCCCGCTCAGAATGCCGGCCTTGCGCGCCTCGCCCCAGTTGCGCTTGAAGCGCGCATCGCGCAGCGTCGCGCCCTCGCTGGCCTTGATAAAGGCAAAGCGAACCTGCTGCTTGGCCACCCGCGGCCAGTCGATGCGCCCCTGGTAGGCCGATACGTCGATGCCATGCACCGAGTAGCCGGCCAGCAGCGGCGTGCTTTCGTGGCCCGTGAGGTAGCGCGTGGTGAGCGTGGCCCAAGTGCGGCGGGCGTAGCGGTTGAGCTGGCGCTGGTGACGCAGGTAGTACGTGCCACCGCCCAGCAAGCCCAGCAGCAGGCCCGCCAGCACCCAGCGCCGCCAGCCCCGGCGCGGGGCCGGGGGCGGCGCGGGGGCCGGGGCAGCTGATAAGGGCGGAGCGGGCGTAAGCATGGGTAGCAAGCCAAAAATAACGCACAGCTACGCGCTTCGCGTATGCTGGCGGGTGCCGTAGCTTGCACTTTTAAAGCCTGAGGGCTTATTTCCGGTTCCTTTTCTATCCTTACTTATGCCCGATGCCCGCGACGCCACCGGCCACCTCATCCGCGAATTACACGGCGTGACGCTGGCTTCCATCCTCGACTACCTGGTGGCGCACTACGGCTTTGCCGGCCTTGATGAACGCCTGCGACTCAATTGCTTCGCCTCCGACCCGAGCATTAAATCCAGCCTTACCTTTCTGCGGCGTACGGCCTGGGCGCGGGCCAAAGTCGAGGACCTGTACGTGCGCCTGCGCACCGCCGAGGTGCTGGGCAAGCCGCTGCCCTAGCGTCAATCCCTTCCCTAATTTTTACCTGACATGGCTGAGCTACGCGAAAAATCGGGACCGCTGGCCTTGCTCATTGGCGCGGCCAGCTTTGTGGCGTTCGAGGTAGCCGCCTTCTACCTGCTGCAATTCGTAACCTCGGGCCTGGGTGAGGACAATCAGATGCAGCCCAACAACACCATCGTCAGTAACTGGGTGAAGACGGTGGCCTTTCTACTATTGCACCTCATACTAGTGCTGGCCGCCGTCATGCTCCTCAGCAACAGGCTGCCCCGCCGCTACCGGGGCCAGGTGATGGGCTGGCTCTTCCTAAGCCTGCTAGTCGGCTTCGGAATGCTCATCCCGCTTTTTTATTAGCAGGGCTAGGTACTGGCCGCCTTAACCGGGCACCTCACCCCCAGCCCCGCTCTAAAAAAAGACAAAAGCCAGCCAGCGTAGCGGGCGTATCTGCGAAATCCGTTTCATCCGTTAAATCTGCGGTCAAATGACAAAGCCACTGCTCATCGCAGTGGCTCTCAAAGGGGTGAAACCAAGGGTGGCCGGTCGGTCCCGGCGTTATCGCGGATGGGGGAGGTGGCCGGTCGGTCCCGGCCGTATCAAAGGGCCGGGCAGGCTTAGCTGCCCGGCTGAATGTCAATCTCGCGGGGCTGGTTGGCCTCCGAATCGCGGAAGGGGATGGCCACACGCAACTCCCCGTTTTCGTGGGTGGCGTTGATGGCCAGCAGGTCCAGGTTCTGGGGCAGGTCCATCGTTTGCACGAAGAGCGGGGCGGCTAGCTGGTCCTCGGGCCCGTGCCGGTACTCGCCGTACACGGTGAGGTGGTTGTCCTTGAGCACTACGTGGAAGCTTTCGGCCGGCACGCTGGGCATGGCTACGTGCAGCACCACGCCCTTCGGACGCTTGTTGACGTGCAACTTGGGCTGGGCTACGCCGCCGCCAATGGTATTCAACAGGTCGAGCTGGGGGGCGATAGTACGGATAAATTCGCGGCTGATAAATTTCATAAGGAGGGAGCCTTATTAGGTGGCTTCGGACTTGTTTAATCAAACGCCGTACCAGGTTCCACAAAAAGGTAATAACCTTGATAATCAGACAAGTTGGCGGCTATGCGTTGCTTGGCTGGCCCACTAGATGACACCCTGGCCGAAAAGCCGCCGAAGTGGCAGCCATATTCAGCGATAAGCTCAAAAGCGACTTGTCAGGCCGAAGTGAATCTTGGAATTCGAGAGCGAAAACCCTGTATTCAGAAACTGCGAGCGGCCCACCGAATACACAAACTGGAAGAGGCCCGCGGCCGTACGAAAGCTCAAGCCCGCACCCAGGCCAGTGGGCGAGTCGAGGGCGTTGGTGCTGACCTGAGTAGTCGTAAAGTTGTAGGCACGTAGCAGCGCCTGGTCGGCAAAGATGAATACGTAGCCCTCGGGCCCGGTAAACTGCCGGAACTCCACTGTGCCCACGCCGTAGGCATTGGTATAGAACTGGTTTTCGGTAAAGCCGCGCAGCGAGTTCAGGCCGCCCAGCCGAAATAAGTCGTTGAGGAAAAACTGCTGATTGAACAAGCCCTCGCCCCGCGCCCGCACCAGCAGCACGCCCTGCCGGCCCAGCGCCCAGTAGCGCTCCGCCCGCCCGCCAAAATTGTACTGCGTCGAGCGCATGTTGATGCCCGCATAGAGCGCCTCGCTGATGGACGCGTTGCGGCGGACGGTCTTGGTGCCCACGCCGCCCTGGAAGCTCACGAACAGCCCCCGGTGCGGAAAATACAGGTCGTCGAGGTTGGCCCGCGAGTAGCCCAGGCCGTAGGAATTATACTCCGAATCGAGGTAGTTGGGCAGCGTGCCGAGCTTGGCGTAGTCCATGCTGTCGAGCAGCAGGCGCGAGCTGCTTTGCTCGGCAAAAAACGTGAGCCGGCCGGCGCGCGCCGTGGGGTAGCTCACTTGCAGCCGGGGCCGCAGGGTGAGGTAGTTGTCGGTTTGCTTATATAAGTTGAACGTAGCGCCCACTTCCAGCGGCGTACCAAAGATATTGGGGTGTAAGTAGCTGGCATCCAGCAGCTGCGAGAGGGCGTCGGTCTTGCGCCACTGTAAGCCCACCTGCTTGCCGCCGCCGCGCAGGTTGCGCAGGTTGATGGTGACATCGCCCGTAAACTGCACACCGCTGGCCCCGCTGGCCGCCGGCAGCAGCCCCACGATGGCATCGAACTGATTGGACGGGCGCTCATCGAGCAGCAGGTACACCCGCGCCTGCTTGCGGGCAAAGCGCACCTCGGGCTCGGCGCGCAGGCGCACGTAGGGCAGCTGGCGCAGCAGGGCGGCGGCGGCATCTACGCGCTGCTGGCTGTAGGGCGTACCGGGGGTAAGTTGCAGGTATTTAGTGAGAAACCGCTTCTTGGTTTTGCTGGTGCCCACTATTTGCAGCGAGTCGAAGAACACCGCCGGCCCGCGCTTGAGCACCACGCGCCCGGCGATGTCGTGGCCCGTCAGCCGCAAGGAATCCAGGCCGATGGTGGCGAAAGGGTAGCCCTGGTTCTCAGCCTCCGTGAGCACCCGCTCCTGCAACGCCGCCCAATCGGCGGGCCGCCAGGGCGTGCGCCGGAAAAACTTCTCGCGGTAGCCGGCGCGGGTGAGCAGGCCGTCGCCGAGGTTGCCATTGTGCAAATATGCCCACCGAAATTGTTCGCCCACGTAGAGGCGCACCCGCACCGTGTCGCGCCCCCAGCGGATGCCATCGGCCGAGGCCGTGAGGTAGGCGTCGGCCTGCAAGGCCAGCACCAGTTCGCGCACCGTGTGCAGGGCCGTGAGCGAGTCGGGCACGGTGGCGCGCGGGTGCAGGCGGCGCACCAGCGCCTGGCCCGCCGGCCCGGCCTCGATGCGCAGCACGCGCATCCGGCCGAGCTGGCGCGGCGCGGCCGTAGGTTGGCTGGCCGGTGGGGGCAGGGGAGGGGAGGCCAGCCCGGGCGCATTGGGCACGGTCACGCCCGGCCCGGCGCCGGAGGTTTGAGCGCGGAGCGGCCCGGCGCACAGGCCCAGCAGCAGCCAGCAGCTCCACAGAAGTACGGTAGCAAGTCGAACCATCGTTGGAGGGGCAAACGCGCGGAGCGGTTTTTAATTTCAGGAGCCCGATTTTTGTTGAATCCTGGGTGGGCGGCGGCTGTTTTATGGCTGCCACATCCACAAAAATCGCGCTTTCTCCTCTTTATGCCCGGCCTCTACCTCCACATTCCGTTTTGCAAGCAGGCCTGCCACTACTGCGACTTCCACTTTAGCACCTCACTGGGGCTGAAAGGGCAGTTTGTGGATGCCTTAGTAAAGGAGATGACGCTGCGCCAACGTTACCTACCCGATGCCAGCGCGCCGCTCGAAACCATCTATTTCGGTGGTGGCACGCCCTCCTTGCTGACGGGCGAGGAGCTAGCCCGGATTTTTGAGGCCATCCACGCTCACTTCCCGGTGTTGCCACAGGCCGAAATCACGCTCGAAGCTAACCCCGACGACCTCAGTCCTGCCAAGCTGGCCGAGTTGGCGGCCTCGCCCGTCAACCGGCTCAGTATCGGGTTGCAAAGCTTTCACGAGCCGCACCTGCGCCTGATGAACCGCGCCCACTCGGCCACCGAGTCGGGGCAAGCGGTGCGGGCGGCGCAGGCGGCGGGCTTCGAGAATATCTCCGTAGACTTGATTTATGGTGTGCCAGCGGCCAGCCATAGTATATGGGAGGACGACCTGGCCCGGCTGTTTGAGTTGAACGTGCCGCACGTATCGGCCTATGCGCTCACCATTGAGCCCGACACGGCTTTTGGCCGCCGGCTGAAAAAAGGCACCTTCGTGGCGCCGCCCGAAGACTTCGTGGCGCAGCAGTTTGAAATTATGCTGGCTCAACTGCGCGCCCACGGCTACGAGCAGTATGAAATCAGTAACTTTTGCCGGCCCGGCCGCGAGAGCCGCCACAACTCCAACTACTGGCGCGGCGTGCCCTACCTCGGGCTGGGCCCGAGCGCGCACTCTTTCGACGGACGCAGCCGCCAATACGCGGTGGCCAACAACCCACAGTACGTGGCCGCCGTGCTGGAGCGCGGCGAGGTGCCGGCCACCGTGGAGCAACTTTCGCCTCTCGACCAGGCCAATGAATACCTACTTACCACCTTGCGCACCAGCCGCGGCTGCGACCTGGCTCACCTGCGCGATGCGTTGGGTCTCAACTTACTAGCCGAACGCACTAATTACCTGGCCAGCCTCACCGACCAGGGAATGGCGACTCTGGACAGCGGCATCCTGCGCCTCACCGACGCTGGCAAGCTGCTGGCCGACCACATCACGCTGGAGCTTTTTGCCGAGGCGCCGGCCGCTGGGCAGTAGCTTGCGGCGGCCGGGCGGGCGGGCCACCGGTTTTTTTGTTTCCTCTTTATCCTGCGCAGCCGTGAAGCTTTTGAGCGATGCCCTAGTCAGTAACGACGACTTTTTTGTGGAGCAGGTCCACCTCACGGCCATCGTCTTCGACAACACCGACGACGTAACGCTCTGGGCCACGACGTTTCGCGACGATGATGACCACTTTTTTCACCTCGGCCTGCCCTTCCACGCCCTCGACACGCTGCTGCGCGTGGCCGGCGAGCGCGCCGAAACCCTGGCCGAAGAAGTAGCCGACGCCCTCGCTACCGCCGAGGAGTGGCCCTGCCTGCTCGAATACACAACTGCCGAAAACCCGCCCGTGGCCCTGCCCGGTGTGGCCCTAAAGCTAGCCGTCACCTTCCCCGCCGACGCCGACGAAACCGACGACCCTCAGCCACACAATATCTTCTACCTCGAAGGCATCTACGCCCGGCTCAGCTCCTAGCGCCGGTCGCGTGGACTCTGCTAATATCATTGTTTAATTTACGCCACTCGCAGAGTCCACGCCACATCGACTACGAAACGCTCTGCAATCACCGCTAGCATGTCGCCCGCACCCATTCCATCCCCACCGAGCTGGTACCTTATTCCGGGCCTGGGGGCTGATGAGCGGGTATTTCGTCGCCTGCAGCTAACCGGCTCGGTACACATCCTCAACTGGCTGCCACCGCAGTCGCCCACTGAGCCGCTGGCGCACTACGCCGCCCGCCTGGCCGAAGCTGTACCCGCTGCCGCGCCCTGCTGGCTGGTGGGCGTATCGTTTGGCGGGCTGCTTGCACAGGAAATTGGCCGGCTACGGCCCCTGGCGCGGGTGGTGCTCATTTCCAGTTTGGGCAGTCCGCTCGATTTGCCGCCGCTCCTGCGGCTAGCCGGCGCCACGGGTTTGCATCACCTGGTGCCCTTCGGCCTGCTGAAGTGGCTGCCCCGGCTGGCCCAGTGGTTTTTTGGAGCGCGCGGCGGCACCGAGTACCGCCTGCTGCGCCAGATACTGGCTGACACCGACGCCCGCTTTGCCCGCTGGGCTACCGGACAACTGCTCAGCTGGCGCGGCCCCGGCCTGCCCGCCGTGCGCCTGCACGGTACCCGCGACCGGCTGCTGCCCGCCGGCTCCGCCACCATCGACTATACTGTGCCTGGTGCCGGGCATTTTCTCATTGTCAGCCACGCCGCGCAGGTGAGTAAGTTTCTCAATAAACTGGCTGCAAATAACTGCTAGGGCTACGTACTACTTCAGTTGATAGCGAGTATCTTAGGGCTGGTTTTCAGTCCCTAAACTTATTGGCTTATGGCCCAACGCTACTCCTTATCACGCTTAGTACTAAGCGCTGGCCTGCTGGCCCTGGCTGGCCCCGCCGCCGCGCAGCAAGCTACTTCCGATTCGGCCCAGCACCTTCGCCCGCTGCTGCTCAAAGCAGGCCTGCGCCTCACGCACCTGCGCTACGCCCACGATAGTAAATCGTGGCAGTTCTTGCTGCCACTTTCGCTCGGGGCCGAGTACCGGCTGGCCCCGCGCTTCAGCGTGTATACCCAGCTTGAAGCTGACATGCAGGCCACCTACACCAGCAACCGGCGGCGCGCCACCCGGCGCAGTACGCTGGCGGCGGCCTCGGTAGCCTTGGGCGTGCGCTATTACTACGGCGGTGGGCCGTCGGCCGCGCCGCGCGTTGGCCGCTATCTGGCGCTGGAAGGCACCACTGACTGGGAGCAGCTCACCGACGCCCGCTGGCTACGTGCCAGTAGCAATGGTCGCCGCGCCACGCCCGCCGTGCTCACGCCGGGCATCTATGCGCTGTGGGGAGTGCAACACCAGTTGCGCCGCCACGCCTATTATGACGTGAGCGCGGGCGCGGGCGTACTGGCCCCCGCCTACTACAATTTCGAGCGCCCCAATACCATCAACCGTTGGAACGTGGGAGGCCAGGCCAGCATCCGTTTGTACTTCGGCCTGTAATCTATACTGCCGGCTTATAATTAGCTAGACTGCACGCAAAAAGGGCTGCTCTGGTAAGAGCAGCCCTTTTTGTAAAAAACTAAGCAGCAGTTATGCGGTGGCTACTTCCGTAGCAACGGGAACTACCGACACGAATGAACGCTCGTCGCGGCCTTTCTTGAACTGCACGGTGCCATCTACGAGGGCGAACAGCGTGTGGTCCTTGCCGATACCCACGTTGGTGCCGGGGTGGTGCTTGGTACCGCGCTGACGCACGATGATGTTGCCAGCGATGAGCGACTGACCACCGAAGATTTTCACGCCGAGGCGCTTGCTATGCGATTCACGGCCGTTGTTTGACGAGCCTACGCCTTTTTTGTGTGCCATGTTAGGAGAGAGTTATGAGTTAGAAGTTATGAATTATGAGTTTTCAGTCAGAGCCTGAGCAGCGGATTGCCAACTCATAACTCATAACTTCTAACTCATAACTAATTACCCAATGCTGTTAATCATCACTTTGGTGAACTGCTGGCGGTGGCCATTCAGTTTCTTGTAGCCCTTGCGGCGCTTCTTCTTGAAGACCAGGACTTTATCACCCTGCACGTGGGCAACAATGGTGCCTTTCACGGCTACGTTCAGCTCGGGGGTGCCGATGCTGAGCGTCCCGTTGTCGTCGGTAAGCAGGGCGTTGCCCAGCTCTACCGAGTCACCGATATTACCGGCCAGACGCTGGGCGTATACAAATTTATTAGCCTCAACCTTAGTCTGTTGGCCGGCGATATTGACAATGGCGTACATCTTATTTCCGCTGGAGGTTTCTCAAAAGGGAACGCAAAAGTACGGCATCTTTTCGGTAAAACCAAACCTAAGTCGTTAATCGTCATTCATTCGCCAAAAACATGCTTGGTTCAAGCACATTTTTCCCGGCGGGGCCTAACTGGCTGAATGCAAGAAAGTGGCCATCGCTACGGTGTTTGTGTGGACAACCTGCGTTATCCACACGCAAAATGTGGATAACTAGCTAAAAATCGGGCTCTTTCGCGCCATCATCTCACAGGCTGGGCAGGGTAAGCTGGGCAGCTTCCAAATTTCAATCAAGGTGAACGCAACTACCGGCTAGGGGGTTGCCCGGCTATCTTTGAACACTGGCTGAGCCGGAGCCGAACAACTGCTAAGCGGTGTCGGTTTGCTCGCCAGTTTGCTACTTCGTCACCCCGAAACCCGTTCGTTTTATGGAGCCATTACTCGCCGAAAACCCCAGCCGTTTCGTGCTTTTTCCCATCCAGAATCCCCAGGTTTGGGAGTTCTATAAGAAGGCAGAAGCCTCGTTCTGGACGGCCGAAGAAATCGACCTCTCGCAGGACCAGAAAGACTGGAACAACCTGAATGACAACGAGCGCCACTTCATCAAGCACGTGCTGGCCTTCTTCGCGGCCAGCGACGGTATCGTGAATGAGAACCTCGCCATCAACTTCATGCAGGAGGTGCAGATGCCCGAAGCGCGCTGCTTCTACGGCTTCCAGATTATGATGGAAAACATTCACAGCGAAACCTATTCGCTGCTGATTGACACCTATATCAAAGACCCTAAGGAGAAGGACTACCTTTTCAACGCCCTGGAGACGGTGCCCGCCGTGCAGCGCAAGGGCCAGTGGGCCCTGACGTGGATTAACTCGGAGAACTTTGCCGAGCGCCTCATCGCCTTTGCCGCCGTGGAGGGTATTTTCTTCTCGGGCTCGTTTTGCTCCATCTTCTGGCTCAAAAAGCGCGGCCTGATGCCCGGCCTCACGTTCAGCAACGAGCTGATTTCGCGCGATGAGGGGCTGCACTGCGACTTCGCCTGCCTGCTCTACAGCTACCTCGAAAACAAGCTGCCCGAGGCGCGCGTGCAGGCCATCATCCGCGACGCGGTGACGATTGAACAGGAGTTTGTGACCGAGGCGCTGCCGGTGAGCCTCATCGGCATGAACGCCCGCACCATGAGCCAGTACATCGAGTTTGTGGCCGACCGCCTGCTGGTGTCGCTCGGCTGCGGCAAGATTTACAACTCGACCAACCCCTTCGATTTCATGGAAATGATTTCGGTGCAGGGCAAAACGAACTTCTTCGAGAAGCGCGTGGCTGAGTACCAGAAAGCCGGCGTAATGACCGAGCGCGCCGACAACATGTTCTCGCTCGATGAGGACTTCTAAGCCAGCAGCTTAGCATTAGTCGAGCTACTGTAGTTAAGCTTGCCAGGTAGTTTCTGAATAGGAAAAGCCAGTCTTGACTAAATAAGCCAACGGCCAAAGAGAAGGGCGTTCACCGGGCTAGGTGAACGCCCTTCTCTTTGGCCGTTGGCATGAAGCTACACCTGCGGATTGGCGCTGGCCAGCACGTCGTAGGCCAGGTTTTCGGCGGGCGACATGTTGTTGGGCAGGCGAATGTCATCAGCGTCGTGCACACGTAGCGTGAGCAGGCCAGCCAGTATCATCGACACGCCGCCGATGATGAGCGTGTAGATGGGCTGGTCGTGGAAAACGTACTTGGTGAGCGGGCCCAGAATGAGGCCTGCCGCCCCCTGCGGCAGCACCACGAAGAAGTTGAACACGCCCATGTAGTAGCCCATTTTATTGGAGGGCAGGGCCCCGGCCAACATGGCGTAGGGTACGCTCAGAATGCTGGCCCAGGCAATGCCCACGCCCACCATCGAAAGCAGGATGTAGTGGTAATCCTGAATGAAGTAGATGGAAATCAGACCCAGGCCGCCCAGCACCAGGGCCAGCATGTGGGTGAAGCGCCGGCTGGTGGCGCGGGCCACGATGGGCAGCAGCAGCGCCATTATGGCCGACAGGCCATTGTAGACCGAGAAGCATACGCCCACCCAGTCGCCGCCCGTGTTGTAGGCAGCCGAGGTAGTATCGGTGGTGTGGAAAATGTGGCTGGTTACGGCCTGCGTGGTATAAATCCACATCGCAAAGAGCGCAAACCACGAGAAGAACTGCACCACCGCCAACTGCCGCATCGTGCGCGGCATGTCGAAAATGCCCGCAAACGACTCCTTGAACCCATTGGCGAAGCCAGCCGTGCGAGCCTTCTCGGCCTCAAAATCGGCCAGGTTTTCGGGCGGGTACTCGCGGGTGCGGAGCACCGTCCAGAGCACGGCCAGGAAAAACACGACGCCGCCTGCCGTGAAAGAGTAGCGCACCGAGGCCGGAATGTGGCCCACGGCGGCCGTGTTGGAGACGTGAAACCAGTTGGTGAGCATCCAGGGCAGCGAGGAAGCGACCACGGCGCCCACGCCGATAAAGAACGTCTGGGCCGCGAAGCCCGTGGTGCGCTGCGACGAGGGCAGCAGGTCGCCAACCAGCGCCCGGAAGGGCTCCATGCTGATGTTGATGCTCGAATCCATTATCCAGAGCATGCCGGCGGCCATCCACAGGGCCGTCACGTTGGGCATGATGAGCAGCGAGATGGACGCCAGGATGGCCCCAATCAGGAAATAAGGGCGCCGCCGACCCCAGCGCGGGCTCCAGGTGCGGTCGGAGAGGTAGCCGATAATGGGCTGCACGAGCAGGCCTGTGGCCGGCGCGGCTAGCCACAAAAAGGCTATCTCGTCGGTTTTGGCGCCCATCGTTTCGAAGATGCGGCTCACGTTGGCATTTTGCAGGGCAAAGCCAAACTGGATGCCCAGGAAGCCGAAGCTCATGTTCCAGATTTGCCAGAAGCTAAGCCGGGGCTTGACGCGGAGCGCGGAAGGGTTGTCGATAGTAGCACCAGCGGCCATAGCAACGAAGTGGAATAGGGTGGGAAGAGAGGTAAGTAGCTGGCTAGCCGGGCTGGCTACTGGGCTTTTATTTCGAGCACCATCGCGCTGAGGGGCTCCAGCGTCACGTTGAGCGCGGGCTTGGCGGCGCCGCCGTTGAGCAGGTCGCGGTAGGTGTACACGCGCTGCGTGGGCAGGCCCATGCGCTGGAGCACGTTGTCGGGGATGAGCAGGGTGGGGCGGTAGGTTTTGGTGTCGCTGAAGTTGACGACCACCAGTACCTGCTGGCCCTTGGTGTAGCGCACGAAGCAGTAGAGCTTGCGCTGGTCGAACTCCTTGCTGAGGTTGTTGGCGTCTTGCAGTTCATAGAACTGGCCTTGGCGGATGGCCTCGCTGCTGCCGGCCAGCGTGAGCAGGCGGGCGTAGAAATCACGCAACTGCTTTTGCTCGGGGCTGAGCTTGCCACCGTCGAACTTGCCGTGATTCATCCACTTCTGGTGCTCGGGTACGCTCCAGTAGTCGAAAATGGTGGTGCGGCCGTCCTCACCCGAAAAGCCCTCGCTGCCCAGCGCGGGCTCGGCCACTTCCTGGCCCATGTAGAGCATGACGGGGCCGCTACCCAGCGTGGCGCTCACCGTCATGGCCGGAATGGCGCGGCGCGGGTTGCCTGCAAATTCCTTGGAGGCGATGCGCTGCTCGTCGTGGTTTTCGAGGAAGCGCAGCATGCGCGAGCCGTAGCCCCGGCTTTCCTCGCGCCACACGTGGGTGATGTCGTCGGTGCTGCCTTCCTGGCGCATGAGGCGGCGCAGGCCGTCGTAGAGGCCCACCTTATCGTAGAGAAAGTCGAAGTGGCCCTTGTCGAAATACGTGGCGTATTCCTTGGCATTGTAAGCTTCGCCAATGAAAATGAGGCTCGGCTTCACCTTCTTCAACTCGGGAATAACCCAGGCCCAGAACTCGACGGGCACCATCTCGGCCATGTCGCAGCGAAAGCCGTCCACGTCCTTCTTGGCCCAGAACACGAGGATGTCACGCATCTTTTTCCAGGTATCCGGAATGGGCTCGAAGTGCGACTGGTGCATATGCTGGTAATCGACGCCGTAGTTGAGCTTGATGGTTTCGAACCAGTCATTCACGCTGGGCGCGGCCACAAACACGTCGTTGCCGGTCGCCTTGGCCGGAAACTCGTTGTACTTGCTGTCTTCGCCGGGGCCTTTGGCATCACCCAGCGGGTTGTAGCCAGCGGGCACCACGAAGCGCTGGCCCGGCAGGTAGTAGAAGTTGTTGTTAGGTGCGAAGGCCTGCGTCTTGTCGTCCTGCGCGCCCAGGTCTACCACGCCGGCGGGCTTGGCGTCGGAGTGGTAGGAGCGGGCTACGTGGTTAGGGATGAAGTCGATGAGCACCTTCAGGCCGTGGGCGTGGGTGCGCTTGACGAGCGCCTCAAACTCGGCCATGCGGTTTTTCTTGTCCACGGCCAGGTCGGGGGCCACGTCGTAGTAGTCCTTCACGGCGTAGGGCGAGCCGGCGCGGCCTTTTACCACGTCGGCATCGTCGGCGGGCAGGCTAGCCTCGGGGTAGGCCGTCATGGTGGCGTGCTCCAGCACGCCGGTGTACCACACGTGCGAAGTGCCCAGCTCCTTTATTTTGGTGAGGGCCAGGTCGTTGATGTCGTTAAACTTGCCGCAGCCGTTTTCCAGCACCGTGCCGTAGGGCTTGTTCAGGGCCACTTTATTGCCAAATAATCGGGGTAGCAACTGGTAGATAACGAGCTTGTTATCCTGGGGAGTTTCGTCGGTGGTGTTCGGGTCATTGGCCAGAACGGCAGCGGGGGTATCGGCCACGGGGGTAGGGGGCAGGGTAAAGGCAAATAAAGCCAGCAAACTGGCCGCCAACGTAAGGTTTTTCATAGGCGGCGGTAAGTTAGGGGGCGGGGCATGATAGGCGGTAATCCGGGCGGCTTTTAATTAGGCCGCCCGGCGGGCCCGGCCAAAATCAACTAGCGGCCCTACTTTTTCAGTTCCACCACCCAGGCGGTGTGGGCGGGTATGGTGAGGGTTTTGAGGTCGGCCACGGCCGCGCCGCTCACTACCTCCACGCCCGACGAGAAGCCGCCCGTGCGCTCGGCGTAGCGGGTGCCGTCCACCTTTTTCACGTCCTTGGTATTATTGGCGATAATCATCACGCACTCCCCATTCTCATTGTAGCGGAAATAGGTGTACACGCCATCCTGCGGGAGAAACTGCATGAGCTTGCCGCTCGACAGCACCGGGTGCGACTTGCGGTAGTTGGCCAGCTTGCTCACGTAGTCGAACGCCTCGCCCGCCTGCCCGGGGCGGCTCACGAAGTAGTTCGTCTTATCGCCCGCAAACCCGCCCGGGAAGTCCTCGCGCACCTTGCCGTCGGGGTTCGAGAAGTTCTTCATCAGCACCTCGGTGCCGTAGTAGAGCTGCGGCGTGCCGCGCAGCGTCAGCAGCCAGGCCAGCCCCATCTTGTACTTGGCAAAGTCTTCGCCGATAACCGAGTAGAAGCGGCTCATGTCGTGGTTGTCGAGGAAGGGCACGTTGCGGGTGGCGTCCGTATACATCCAGTCGCCCTGCAAGGCGCGGTAGAGCTTGGTGAGGTCGCCGCTATTCAGCGCGTCGCTTACTGCGAAGCAAATCTGGAAGTCCACCACGCCCGGCAGATTCGACTTGAAGCCGTTGACGGGCGGAAAAATATTCTGGGCGAAGAAGGCCTGCTCGGCCTCCGTGCCTTCCCAGGCTTCGCCAAACATGGCCAGCTTGGGGTACTCGTCGGCGATGGCCTTGCCCCAGTCCATCAAGAACTTGGGCTCCGAATAGGGGTAGGTGTCGATGCGGTAGCCATCGAGGCCGGTGCTCTCCACCCACCACAGGAAGTTCTGAATCAAATACGTCGAAACCAGCGGGTTGCTTTGGTTCACGTCGGGCATGGTGGTGTCAAACCAGCCGTCGTTTTCCAGCATCCGGTCGCGCTGCGCGCCGTAGGGGTCGTTGAGCGGGTAGGCGTTATAGTTGCTGCGCGTGAAGGTCGGGAAGGCGTGAAACCAGTCGGCCGCCGGCTTGTCCAGGAACAAGTGGTGGTAGCTGCCCCAGTGGTTGAGCACGATGTCCTGCACCACTTTAAGCCCTTGGCTGTGAGCTGATTTCACAAACTGCACGTACTCGGCGTTGGTGCCGTAGCGCGGGTCCACCTTGTAGCAGTCCGTCACGGCGTAGCCGTGGTAGCTGGCCTTGGGCATGTCGTTTTCCACCACCGGCGTGGGCCAGATGGTGGTGGCGCCCAGCTTCTTGATATAGTCGAAGTGGTTCTGAATACCCTTTAGGTCGCCGCCGTGGCGGGCGTACATCGAGTCGCGGGCAATGTGGTTGACGCGGGTGCCCTTCACCACGTCGTTCTTCGGGTCGCCGTTCGAGAAACGGTCGGGCATCAGGAAGTAGATAAAGTCGGCCTGCGTGAGGCCCTGCGTGCGCGCCGGGTCGGCGTTGCGCGGGCGCAGCTCGTAGCTGTAGGTGAACGGTTTAGCGCCGGCAAACTTCAATTGCAGCTTGCCCGGCTGGGCCTGCTCGCTTACCGTGAGGTTCACAATCAGGTAGTTGGAGCTTTCCAGCTTCTGGAAGCCGTCGAGCGTCACGCCGGGGTAGGTGGCCAGCGTCACCTGGTCGGCCGCGATGCCGGGCGCATTTACCAGCAGTTGCAGCTTGGGGTTTTTCATGCCCACAAACCAGTAAGTGGGGTCAACGCGGGCGGTAGTCTTGGCTGGCGCGGACTTGGGGGTGGCGGGCGGCGCGGCCAGCGCGGGGCCCGCGGCGAACAGAAACGCCGCTGATACCCCGGCCAGGAAAGAGCGAGAAATACGCATGAAGCAGATAATGAGGAAGGAAGGTGGGAGAAAAAGAGTAAGAACAGCGCCGGCCCATTGGCCGTAAGCCCCCCGGCTAGGGCGCGTTTTGGCCCGCAAACCATTGCGGAAACCACGCCCCCTAGCCAGTGACAAAATACGCCGACTTACCTTGCCGCCCCGCTAGCTTTGGCCGGCGGGCGCTTGCTACACCCCGCCGAACCTCCTTAAAAACAACTACCTACTGACTTTTTTTTCATGGCTTTTACCTTTAAAGCACCGGCTCCGGCCGCCAAATACAAGACCGCCGCGGCCTACTTCTCGATGGAGTTTGCCCTCGACCAGAGCTTGAAAATTTATTCGGGCGGCCTGGGCTTTCTGGCCGGCTCGCACATGCGCTCGGCCTACGAGCTCAAGCAAAACCTCATCGGCATCGGCATGCTGTGGACCTACGGCTACTACGACCAGGTGCGCAACCCCGACCAGACCATGAAGGCCGAGTTTCTACACAAGCAGTACTCCTTCCTGGAAGACACGGGCATCGTGTTTCCCATCACCATCCACGATGCGCAGGTGCACGTGAAGGCGCTTTACCTGGCGCCCGAGACGTTTGGCACCGCGCCTATGTTCTTCCTCACCACTGATATTGAGGAGAATGACTACCTGTCGCGCACCATCAGCCACCACCTCTACGACCCGGACGCCGCAACCCGCGTAGCCCAAAGCATCGTGCTGGGCGCGGGCGGCGGGCAGCTGCTCGACATCCTGGGCCGCCAGACCGACATGTACCACCTCAACGAGGGCCACGGCCTGCCGCTAGCCTTCTTCCTCTACGCCAAGCACAACCACGACCTGGCCGAGGTGCAGAAGCGCCTGGTGTTCACCACCCACACGCCCGAGCTGGCCGGCAACGAGGAGCGCCCCCTCAAGCTGCTCCAGGACATGAGCTTCTTCGCCGGCGTGCCGCTCGATGAAATCCGCCGCGTAGCCCGCCTCGATGGCGACTCGCTCAACTACACGCTCACCGCGCTCCGCTTTGCCCGCAAGGCCAACGCCGTGAGCAAGGTCCACGGCACCGTGGCCAACGAAATGTGGGGCCACTACGAGGGCATTTGCCCCATCATCTCCATCACCAACGCCCAAAACGGCACCTACTGGCGCGATACGCAGCTAGCCGCCGCCTGCAAGGCTAAGAACGACGAGGCCCTGCTAGCCCGCAAAAAGGAGCTGAAAAAGGCGTTCTTCAAAGTGGTAGCCGACCAGACCGGCACGCTCCTCGACCCCGAGGCGCTGACCATCGTGTGGGCCCGCCGCTTTGCCGCCTACAAGCGCGCCGACCTCATCCTGCGTGATTTCGAGCGCTTTGTAAAGCTCGTGAGCGACGACAGCCGCCCGGTGCAGGTTATCTGGGCTGGCAAGCCTTACCCGAAAGACTTCGGCGCCATCGACATCTTCAACAGCATCATCGCCCGCACCAAGGACCTCAAGCGTTGCGCCGTGCTCACCGGCTACGAGCTGGAACTGAGCGCTGAGATGAAGAAGGGCTCTGACCTGTGGCTCAACACCCCGCGCTACCCCCGCGAGGCCAGCGGCACCAGCGGCATGACCGCCGCCATGAACGCCAGCGTGAGCGTGAGCATCGCCGACGGCTGGATTCCGGAGTTTGCCAAGGATGGGGAAAACTGCTTCATCATCGAGCACGCCGATGAAAACCTGCCCGAAGAAGAAAAGGACACCATCGAGGCCAATACCCTGCTGCACGTGCTGGAAAGCCAGGTAGTACCCATGTACTACGACCAGCCCAAGCAGTTCCTCAAGGTGGTGAAAGCCGCCATGAAAGACGTGGAGCCCGAGTTCGAGAGCGGCCGCATGGCCAAGGAATACTACGAGCAACTCTACCGCTAACCGCAGATTTAACGGATTAAACGGATTTCACAGATACGCCCGCTTCGCGGGCTGACTACGCTTTTAGCTTTTTGACGTGTAAAAAGAGCCACCCGAAGGTGGCTCTTTTTAGTTAAAGCGGGTGAGGTAGAAAGGACTTTTGGTTGACTGTAAATTACTCGATGACATAGGGAAGAGGTCAGCCAACGCCTCTTGGTTTTGCGTAAAGCAGACGTCAGCTTAGCCAGCCCGCGAAGCGGGCGTATCTGCGAAATCCGTTTCATCCGTTAAATCTGCGGTCTTGTGTGTGGTCGTTATACTGTGATTACCCCAGCGTCGGGGCTAGCTAAGCGCTTCAGTGCTAAGGAGGCCGCTAGCCCGGCACCCAATTTCAATGCCGCGCCTTCGCAGGCGCTGCCCATTATTACCAACGCCGCGCCTGGCCAGATTCAACTGGTGCGCTGGGGCCTCGTGCCTTCGTGGAGCCGCGACCCAGCCAGCGGCCCCAAGCCCATCAATGCCCGCGCCGAAACGCTGGCCGAGAAGCCCAGCTTCCGGCAACTGCTGGCGCGCAAACGCTGCCTGGTGCTGGCCGACTCGTTTTATGAGTGGCAGGCCACCGAGCGGGGCAAGATTCCGCACCGCATCTTGCTAAAAAGTGAGGAGCCGTTTGCCTTCGCCGGGCTGTGGGATGAGTGGCTCGACCGCGCCACTGGTGAGCTGCACCCCACGTTTACTATCGTTACGACCGAGCCCAATGAGCTAATGGCCAGGCTGCACAACCGCATGCCCGTCATCCTGCCCGGCCCCGAGGCCGAGCGTGCCTGGCTAGCCGACGACCTCGGTGCGGCCGCGCATCAGGAGCTGCTGGTGCCTTACGACACTACGTTAATGCGGGAATATGCCATCACCACCCGCGTAAACTCGCCGGCCCACAACGACCCTGAGGTGCTGGCGGAGGCTTAAAATGGCTAGAGCGCTGGCTTCACGTGGAGCAGCAAGCTGGTGCTGCCGGGCCGGCCATTGTTGCCCAGGCCTTGTATCACCACTAAGTAACGCCCGACCTGGTCAGAGGTAAAAAATTCTATTACTTGGTTACTAGCTGCTTGTAGGCTTATTTCGGGCTGCCAATGTAGGAGGTTGCGTAGGTCGGGCAGCCGGCTCGGGGTAGTGGTTTCGTAGCGCGGCGCATAAAACTCGCGGTGCTCCTGCACGCCCTCGTACTCCTCCACCAGTGCGCGTGGGTTGATATCGAAACCACCCAGGTCGCCCTGGTAGGTGGTGTAGCTCACAACCCCATCATATACCAGCGGACCCTGAAAATAGCGCGCCGTAAGCACGTCCAGCTGCTTGACTTTGAGCGGGTCAAAGGCCATTATCTTATTCGTGTCGAAGATGGGTAGCCCATCCAGCAGCACTAATGGGTCGCCTTGGAAATACGTCTGGCCAGGTTTGTCAAATAATACATAATGAAACCCGTCGCTGCGCTTACGCACCCGCACGCCCGGCACGTACTCGCGCATCACATCCTCCATCTCCTTGAAGCGGGTGTAGTCATCCAGCCGATAGCGTTCATCTGGCTTACCAAAAAAAGAGGCGGAATCGGGTGCCGCCGGCCCTGCACCCGGAGGTGGGCTGGCAAACGCTTGGGCTACCTGCACCTGCACATGACGCTCGGTGAGCGTGGCGGCCAGGGCGGCCGGCAGCACCAGCGGGGCCACGGGGCCCTGGGCGTAGCGGGTAGCGTACGGGCTGCGCAGCTCCAGGCGGTAGGTGCTGTCGCGGCGGGAGTCGGTTTGCAGCACCACTCTCTGGGTGCCCGTGAAGTGCTCTGGCTCAAACTGGGCTATGCCATTGGGCTGGGTGAGGGCGTAGTAAAAGCGCCCGGTGCGGCTGGGTACCGTAAGGTAGGTGCCAATGCCGGCCGGGGCCGGCGTGCCAGTAGCCGTTACTACCTGCGCCTGGAGTACGGGGCCGTATACTTCGGGTAAGTACGGCAGGGCTGCGGGCCGCCCCGCCAGCACATCCAGCCAGCGAAACCGGCTCCAGCCCTGGGTCAGCATGAGGTTGTCGGCGGCCTCGCGGCCTACGGTGCTGGAGTCGCGTAAGTAGTAGCCAGGGTCTTCCACAGTGCCCTTGAGGTCGGCCCCGAGCAGTAGCCAGCTCGCGATATCGGCGGGGGCGGCGGCCGATAAAGAGTCGAGCCGGTAAACGGCGAGCGACGCGTTGGCCGCCGCTGGTGCGGCTACCTGGAGCTGTACTTTTTCGCGGGGTAGGTAGGTGGTTGTGGCCGAGGCAACCGTCAGGGCCAGCCGGTGGCGCAGGGGTTGAAAATACAAGCGCTCGGCTACCGGCTGGCGGGCAGCATTGAACACGGTGAAGTGCGAAATACCTTCGGGCAAGGCGTTTTTCTGCACCACAAAGGTGGCCCGGCCCCCCACAAAGGCCGCGCTGGCGGCGACGCTTACCCGCTGGCCAGTGTGGCCCAGCAGCTGCACCGGGCCAGCGGCCAGCGCGGGGCCGGCCGCCCGCACCGTCAGGCGCAGGGTGTTGGGGCTGGCCGGTTCTAGGCTTAGCGCGTAGCCTTGGGGCTGCACGGCGGGTAGCCGGGCCGTGATGCGCTCACCGGTAGCCAGTTGCACGGTGGCCGTGTACGCGGCCCCCGCCTGCGTGGGCACCAGCAAAAAGCTGCCCATGCCGTATTTGAGGGTGCTAAAGGTGGCCGCTCGCTTGCCACTGGCATCGGCCACAGTGCCGGTGGCCGCCATGCTGCGCCCCGCGTTATCCGTAATTTTGAACCCTACCCGGCTGGCCAGGCCCTGCACGAGCTGGCCCCCTTCGGGTAAAAACTGCGCGTCGTAGGTGGGCGTGGCCTGGGTCAGGCTGGCCCCCGACGCGCTAAAGGTATTGAGGACGGTAATGGTAGTCTGGAAGAAAAACTCGGGGCCAAAGTTCTGCATCCAGCGGGTGTAGGCGCGCACGGTGTAGCGCCCCGAAGCTAGCTGCGCCGGCAGCTCCACGGTGCCGTGGCCGCTGCCCTGGCGGAGCGCGATGCTCGCCTGTGCCACGGGTTTCTGGGTGGCATCCAGCACCTCTACGTAGGCTACCCGGCTCAGGGCCAGCGGGCGGTGCCCGGTGCCCTCCACGGCGTAGGCTTTGAGCCAGATGGTTTCGCCCGCCGAGTACGTAGGCTGGTCGAGGTGCACGAAGAGCTTTTCGACCGGTGCCTGGCGGTAGTGCTGGGCCAGCCGCCCGCTGATGCCGGCCAGCGAGTCGGGCTGCTGCGCCTGGGCCGCCGGTATGGCCAGGCGCAGCAGCAGCGTGCTGGCGAAGGCAGGGGCAGAGAAAACGCGCCGAAGGAAAAAAGTCATGAGCGAGGCGGCAAAAGGCACAAATAATCAGTTGCTTACAGCGGCTTACTGCCAAAAGCTGGGCTTCACATTAGTGCCTCGCAAGCGGCAATCAACACAGTCGGTGAAGCCCCCGTAGTAGGAGCAGGCGGTTAGGTAGCAATTGGTGCCTGGGGGGCAGCTGGTACTGGTTATCAGCAGGCCTTGCACGTTAAAGGTGGTCGTGACGCCCGGTGGTAGCGGCTTTCCCCGGGGAGGGCAGCGGTCTTCTATTACTTCTACGCAGCTCTCGTAGCCGGTTTGGAAGACAAAATTATAGGGCTGCGGTAATTCTTTACGGTCAATATAGATGCGCTGCTGGCTTACCGAATGAACGCCCACGTAGCCCAGCGCTGGCTCGTCGGGGTTGCTGAGGCAACGCACATTCCCAGTGACCTGGCTGGGCAGCGGGTCGTTGATGGTACCGAGGTTTTCCGAATTCTTTCGCAGGATTTCCCAGTAGTCGTATTCCTCCTTGGTTTGCGCGTATTGCTGCACCAGAATGCTGTACCGAATGGGCAGCTTCTCGGAGTTGGCAGGTAAAAAGACGAGCGGGAAATCCTGCACCACATCCTGGTTCAGGCGGGTGGTATTGGTCTGCTTGATGGCCGTGGAAATATTATTACCCCAGCAGTGGTAGATGTCATCGGTACGGGGCTCGACTAGCTTGGTGACGGGGTTGTACTGATAAAACGACTCTATAGCGGAGGTGAACTGCCAGGTTTCCTCGTACTTCCAGCGGTAGTAAGTGGTGTTGCGGTTGGCGTCGTGGGCGTCCACGTAAAGCTGCACGCCGTCGTTCTCGTAGCGCCAGTGCACCTTATCGATGGCGGGCGTGGTCTTCACGGGCAGATAGTCCGTTTCGTAGGTTTTGCCCCCGGCCGTGGCGATGCTGAGCTTGTAAGTCAGGGCCGGGTTCAGGTTGAGGCTGCCCGAGGTGTAAGTGCCGGCCGGGCTTTCGGTGAGCGCAAAGCGCGGCCCGCTCGCCGCCTGAATGGTGACCACCGCCCTGGTTTCCACGGCCGGCGCCTTCGTGGCCGTCAGCGCCAGCGAACGGGTAAGCTCCAGGCGGGTAACACCCTGGCTGTTGATAAAGCCGTTGACGACTAGGTAGTCTTGCGTGGAGGCCTGCACCTCAGGCATGTATGGCGTGACGCAGCTGCTGGCCAGTCCCAAAAGCAGGGCGCACAGCCCGGCCGCCACCCCCTTAATGCGTAGAAAAATAGCCATGCTAAAAGCGGAAATTATACGTGAGCGACGGAATGGGCTGCCCAAAAATGGATAGCTGGTAGCCATTAACCTGTCCGTTTTGCGACTGAAAATACACGGAATACGGGTTTTTGCGGCCCGTTAAGTTGTAGACGGCTACCGTCCAGGAGCTGTGCGCCAGCTTATTGGCCTTGTGGTTGCCTTCAATGTTGATGGCCAGGTCGGCGCGGTAGTAGTCTGGGATGCGGTAGGCGTTGCGCTCGGAGTAGTACACCCGCAGCGTGTTGTCAATGTAGTACTTCGCCAGGGGCAGCGTGAGGGGCCGGCCGGTGCTGTAGTTGAAATTGAGCGACACGCTGAAGCGCTGGCTGAAGCGGTAGTTGCTGACCAGCGTCACGTCGTGGGGCTTGTCGTAGTTGCTGGGGTAGTAGCGGCCGCCGTTCACGACCTCCGTGCCGGTGTTGACGCGGGCCAGCGACCGCGAGTAGGTGTAGCTAAGCCAGCCGTTGACCTTGCCCGTGGTTTTGCGTACCAAAAACTCGACGCCGTAGGCCCGGCCCTGCGCATTGACCACGTCCGTTTCGATGCTTTGGTTGAGAAAGAGTGAGGCACCGTTCTTATAGTCCAGAAAGTCGTGCATCACCTTGTAGTAGGCTTCTACCGACGTTTCGATGGTGTTGTGCCGGAAATTGCGGTAGTACCCCACCGACACCTGGTCGCCCACCTGCGGCCGGATATTGGTATCGCTGAGCTTCCAGCTATCGATGGGCGAAACGGTGGTGGTGTTGGAAAGCTGGTGGATGTACTGGCGCATCCGGTTGTAGCTGGCCTTCACCGACGAGTTGTCGGTGAGCATGTACTTGGCCGAGAGCCGGCCCTCGGGGCCGTGGTAGGTAGCCAGCACCTGCCCGCTGCCGTAGTCGCGGGTGCCCGTGATGGTATTCTCCGTTTTGGAAGCGCCCGGCAGGTACTCATTGACCAGGCGCGGCCCCAGGGCATTGAACAGCGAGTAGCGCAGGCCCGCATACACCGAAAAGCGGGGCGATACCTCGAAGCGGTCGGCCACGTACAGGGCGCTCTCCAGGGCTTTCTCTTGCTGCAAGGCATCGGGTACAATCAGCGAGGCCGGGCCGGCCGGGGTGAGGCTGCCCGGCGCAATGTCGTAGAGCAGGCTGCTCGCGCCAAAGTCCAGCGTGTGCCGCGCACTGTGGTAGTAGCTGAAATCAGCCTGCGCGCCTTTTTGCGCTAGTCGGTACGCAAAGTCCGACGCCGTGCTGGGGTTGCGGGCGCTGGCAAAGCCGTAGTCATACTGGCTGTAGGTGCCCGTGAGCACCCCGTAGAGCTTGCTGCTGAAGTTGTGCTTCCACTTGGCGCTGGCTGCAATGCTGGCGTAGCGGTAGGTGGTGTCGCTGGCCAGCCGAAACCGGTCGCGGCTATAATAGCCCGTGACGTAGAGCGAGTTGCGGTCGTTGAGGTCGTACGTAAAGTGCGTGCTGATATCGTAAAAGGAGGCCGAGCTGTTTTTCAGGCTGGCATCGGGCACCTGGTGCAGCAGCCAGTCGGAGTAGGAGCTGCGCCCGCCGATGAGAAAAGAGCCCTTGTCTTTCACCAGCGGCCCTTCCAGCGTGAGGCGGCTCGTGAGCAGGCCAATGCCGCCCGCCCCGCCAAACTGCTTCTTGTTGCCGTCGCGCGTGGCAATGTCGAGCACCGACGACAGGCGCCCCCCGTAGCGGGCCGGCACCGAGCTTTTGTACAGCTCTACCGACTTGAGCATGTCGGGGTTGAAGGCCGAGAAAAACCCGAACAGGTGCGAGGGATTGTAAATCGTAGCGTCGTTAAAAAGCACCAGGTTCTGGTCGGTGCCGCCGCCGCGCACGCTCATGCCGGTGTTGCCCTCGCCGATGGACTTCACGCCCGGCAGCATGAGCACCACGCGCAGGATATCAGCTTCGCCAAAGGCCGTGGGCACCGATTTGATGGTTTTGATATCCAGCTTTTCGACGCCCATGCGCATGCTCGTGACGTTGCGCGTTTTCTCGCCTTCCACCACCACTTCCTTCAGCGTAGTCACGTCCTCAGTAGCTTCTACATCGAGCCGGCCATCGGCATACAGCATAATCTGGCGCTTCGTAAGCTTGATGCCGAGGCCCCGGATGTAGAGGATGTGGCGCCCCACGGGCAGCGTCAGCGCGTACGACCCAAACTGGTCGGTAGTCGCCCCAATGGGCGGCACGTCGATGTAAACGGCGGCGCCCACTACCGGCTCGCCCGACTTGGCTTCCCGCACGTGGCCGTTCAGCGTGGCCTTGCCGCCCGGGGCCAGCGCCTGGCGCGGCCCAATGTCGTAGAGCCGGAACTCGGAGGCACTGGCCGGGCGGCGCTTATCCGCCGGGCTGGCCTCGGCCTGGGCCAGGTTAGCGCGTGCCGGCGCGCCGGGCTGCGGCGCCTCAAACACATCGGCCGGCAGCTGCACCTGAATCGGGGCCCCGGCCGTGATGTACACGCGGTTGGCGGCGTCAATCGCAAACTGGAGCTTGGTCGGCGCCAGTATCTGGCGCAGTACCGTGGCCAGCGGCAGGCCGCTGGCCTGCACATTTACGCGCACGCTGTCTACCGTGGCGGGCTTAAAGTAGAAGTGATAAGGCGTGGCAGCTTCTACCTGGCGGGCAAACTGCTCGAAGCTCAGTTGCCGAAAATCGCCGCTGATTAGGGGCCCTTGCTGCTGCCCGTAGCTGGCTGGGGCGCCGGCCAGCAAGCCCAGCAGCACCAAAAGCCAGCGATAACAGTGCGTAAAAGGTTTTGCCATAGCCAACTGGAAAAGGAAGTAGTACCCAGGCTTTGCCTGGCTGAGAACGAAGGCGGTGTAGCGCCGGAGTTTAGTCGGCCCCGCCCTTAGAGGCTGTTATAGTAGCTCACCAGTTGCACCGCCGAGGCCTCGCGCACCGCCGGGCTGAACTTCAGCTTCTGGCTACGCGCAAACTTTTGAAGCTCCGGCTTGCGGTCGGGCAGCGCATCGAGCAGGGTTTTGAGCTTGTCTACTTCAGTCAGCTGGCCGTCTTTCTTTATAAAAAGCCGGGCGGTTTCCTTGTATACAAAGCTGAGATGCTGCTGTACAATCTCCTCGGCCACCCGCTTGCTGCGGCGCACCAGCAGCTGCGTGCGGCCCGCCAGCAACTGTTGATAAAAGCCCGCTGGCAGGCCCGCCGCCGGGTCGGCGCCGAGGCGCACGAAGCGCTGCCCCTCCAGCACAAAAAAGGCCACCCGCTCGTCTATCAGGTGCAGCTTCACCCGGTGCACCGTATCCTCCAGGATGAGTTGGTCTAACTTTAAGTCGTAAAGCAGCGGCATCTTTACAAAATAGCGGCCGTCGTAGTGCACATTGCCTGGCTGCGCAGTGCCAGCCGCGAAGAACTGATTACCAACAGTATTGCCAGGTGTATAATCCAGGTATTCGGTGCCGCTCAGCAGGCGGGCACTGGTGGCGGTGGTAGGCCGGTGCGCCAGCAGCCCCACCGCCAACGTAGTCGTATCTGGCTGCGTTTGCTGAGCGCGCGTATAGCGAGGGAAAAGGAGGGTAACAAGAACAGCAGCTATGTAAAGAGTCTTGTTCATCAGCTAAATAGTAAGCCGTTGGGAAATTTGCTGCACACTACTGCGCTGGATAGTAAGCCCAATTATTGGCCTTGCAATATACCCGCTTTCGCGTCAGCGATACCGGTTGTTGCTGATAAGTAGTTGGTTATCATTGGTTGGTCGTTGCTTATTAAGTAGTTGCCACAGTACTTTCATTTCGCTATGAAAAAACTCTTCTCCCGCCTGCTCACCCGGTTGGGCCGAAGAACCAAGCGCCGGGCGCCGGTCACGTTTCGGCTCACCAGCGTGCCGGCCAATACGCCGGCCGGTGCCACCATCTACCTCGCGGGCTCGTGCAACGGCTGGACCACCGACGACCCGGCCTACGCCTTTAGCTACGACTCTGCCGCGGGCAGCTACTACCTCGCGCTACCGCCCAGCCGGGGTACGCTCGACTACAAGCTTTGTCGCGGCAGTTGGCCCACCATCGAAACCGACGCCGACAACCGCGCCATTCCCAACCGGCGCTACCTCTTCGGCCAAGACCCGCCCGAAGTCAACCTGGAAGTACTCAACTGGGAAGACCAGGGCGGGCACATTCCGGCGCGCCAGCACTCGGCTTCGCTTAATGTGCACATTATCAGCCCGGCGTTTGCCCTGCCGCAACTGCGCCGTACGCGCCGCGTGTGGATATACCTGCCGCCCGACTATGCGGCTAGCACCCGCCGCTACCCTGTACTCTACCTGCAAGACGGCCAAAACGTGTTCGACCAGTACACCTCCTTCGCTGGCGAGTGGGGCGTGGATGAAACCCTGGATGCCTTGGCGGCCAGCGGCCAAGACCTGGGCGGCTGCCTTGTGGTAGCCGTGGACAACGGCAGCAAGCACCGCCTCGACGAGTACTCGCCCTGGCGCAACCGCCGCACCGGGCGCGGCGGCGAAGGCGCGCAGTACGTTGATTTTCTCGTCAATATCCTCAAGCCCTATATCGACCATCACTACCGCACCCAGCCGGCGCGGGAGGCTACCGGCGTTGCCGGCTCCAGCATGGGCGGGCTGCTGGCTACCTACGCGGCGCTGCGCTACCCGGCATTGTTTGGGCGGGTGGGAGTGTTTTCGCCGGCCTACTGGTTTGCCGGGCAGGCGCTGCTGGCCTACGTGGCCCAGCAGTCGCCCCGGCCCGACACCCGCTGGTACTTCGTGTGCGGCACCCAGGAGGGCCCCACGATGGTGCCGCTGATGACCGCCGTGCGCGACGCCCTGCACGATGCCGGTGTGCCGGCCAGCCACCTGGCTTTCCAGGCCCTGCCCGATGGCCAGCACGCCGAATGGTTCTGGCGGCGCGAGTTCGAGCCGGCCTACCGCTGGCTTTTTGCCGAAGGCTTGCCAGCCGCCGCCGGCCCGGCTACCTCCCTGGCGTAGTAGGCGCAAAAATCGGTGAGCGGGCAAATGCTGCACTTGGGCGAGCGCGCCACGCAGATGTAGCGCCCGTGCAAAATGAGCCAATGGTGGGCCTTGGGCACCACTTCCTGCGGAATGTATTTTATCAAGGCCTTCTCCACGGCCAGCGGCGTGGTGGCCGTTTTGGGCACCAGCCCCAGCCGGTGCGACACCCGGAAGACGTGCGTATCCACGGCCATCGCGGGCTGGTTGTAGATAACCGATACTACCACGTTGGCCGTTTTGCGCCCCACGCCGGGCAGCCGCTGCAACTCCTCGATGGTGCTGGGCACCTCGCCGCCAAACTCCTCGGTGAGCAGCCGGCCCAGGCCCGCCAGGTGCTTGGCCTTGTTATTGGGATAGGAGACGCTGCGGATGAACGGAAAAATATCCTCCGCGCTGGCCGCGCCCAGCTCGGCGGCCGTTGGAAACTGCTCCAGCAGGGCGGGCATCACCAGGTTCACGCGCTTATCGGTGCACTGGGCGCTCAGCACCACGGCCACAATCAGCTCATACGGGTTGCGGTACGCCAGCTCCGTCTTGGGCTCGGGAAAATTGGTGGTGAAATAGTCGAGAAAGCGGCGAAACCGTTCGGGGCGAGTCATGCAAGGGAAACCAGCCCAACCAGGCGGTCAAACAAATTTACCCTCAAACGCAGAATGCTACCCCGAAAAACACGCTTAACAAAAAAGAACGTCATGCTGAGCTTGCTGAAGCATCTCGCTCGCATCGTGGAGGTGTTGACCCAAGCGGTGCAAGCGAGATGCTTCAGCAAGCTCAGCATGACGTTCTTTTTGTTAGGCTAACGCAGTACTTGGCGACGCGAACGCCCTAGCGCAAAAACGTGCGCGAATACTGCAAGATGGCTGCCGTGGTGGCCGGCCGGGGGCCGCGTGCCAGGTGGTCGAGGGTGCGCTGGGCCAGCAGCAGGTCGGCGCAGGCGGCGGCCAGCTCGGGGTCGTGCAGCAGGGCGTCTTCGACGTCGTGCTGCTCGTCAGCTGGCAATTCGTTGTACACGTAGCGAAGCAACGTCGGGTGGGGTAAGGTTTGAATCATAAAGGAGCGTATGGGCGGCCATTTTCTTCCGCAGGTTGATGAGTGCGTAACGCATGCGGCCCAGCGCGGTATTGATGCTGACGCCGGTTGCGTCCGCAATTTCCTGGAAGCTCATGTCGCCGTAATGGCGCATCAGCAGCACTTCTTTCTGGGCAGCGGGGAGCTGCTGAATGAGCTGGCGCAGATGGGCATGGCTTTCCTCACGGCCCAGCGCATCATCGGCCGACTCTTCGGCTAGGTGTAACGAGTTTGCCAGCCCCATGTTGTCATCGAGGCTGGTTTGGGGCGCTCTTTTTGCACGGCGGAAGGCGTCGATGGCCAGGTTGTGCGCAATGCGGCACAGCCAGGAGCCAAACTTGCCTTCGTCTTGGTAGCGCCCGCTTTTGAGGGTGTGGATGGCCTTGATAAAGGTGTCCTGGGTGAGGTCGTCGGCCAGGTCTTCGTCGCGTACTACCAATTGAATAGTAGTATACACCCGCGCTTGGTAGCGCTGGAGCAGCTGGGCAAATGCGGCTTCGCCGCCGGCCAGGTAGAGGTCGATGAGCGCGGAGTCGCTCGGCTGCAAGGGTTCCATAAAGAACTACGGGTTATTGGGGAACGTAGAGCTTTTGGTCGATAGTATGCAGCGTTAAAAAAGAATTACGGAATGAGCGGCGCGTGAAGCCCGCTATAATCGAGCCAAATGTAGGTGCCGAAGCCCGGATTTTGCAAGCTGCTTATTGTGTGCGGGCTAACTATTTTTTCGCAGTTGCGTAGGGCCGCCCGCTTTTAGCTCCAGCGTGCCGCGGGTAGCCAACTGCCAGCCAGCCACCGCGTAGAACAGCGCACACTACCCCGCACGCCCCATGACTACCTATGTTGCCCTGCACTACTGGGCCGGCTCCGGCCGCGAATTCGAGTTGCTCACGCCGCTGCTGCCGCCCGGCGGCCGCCTGCTGGCCCCCAGCTTGCCCGGCTTTGGTGACCAGGCCGCGCCCGAAGGCTTCGACTACTCGGTGGCGAGCTACGCCGACTGGGTGGCGCAGTACATCGCCGATAATAAGCTGGCAGACTACCACCTAATTGGCCACAGCATGAGCGGCAAAATCAGTATGGCGCTGGCCGCCCGGCGGCCGGCTGGCCTGCGCGGCCTGCTGCTGCTGTCGCCCTCGCCACCCACGCCTGAGCCCATCAGCGACGAAGACCGCGCCGCTAGCCTCAAGGCCTACGGCCAGCCCGCCGAGGCCGAGAAGACCTTTACTAACATCACCAGCATCCCGCTTTCCGGAGAGTGGCACCAGCAAGTGGTGGCCGACAACCTGCGCACCACCAAAGCCGCCTGGGATGCCTGGCTGCTGCACGGCTCGCGCGAGGATATTTCGGCCCTCATGTCCCAGATTGAAGTGCCCTGCCGCTTGCTGGTGGGCGAAAATGACCGCGCCGTACCTCTCGAAGCCCAGCGCCAGCAAACCCTGCCGCTGCTGCCCGCCGGCTCGGCAATGGTAGTGGTGCCGGGCGCCGGCCACCTGCTGCCGCTGGAAGCGCCAGAGGAGATTTTCAAAGGCCAGTACGCCGACAGCTTCCCCTTATGAGCGACACCCAGCCCGCGCGCGCCTCAGCCGCCACCTACCAGAACCCGGTGCTGGCCGCCGACTTTCCCGACCCCAGTGTGCTGCTGGCCCCCGACGGTTACTACTACGCCTACGCTACGCAAACCAAGCGCGCCGGGCAAGTACTCAATTTTCAGGTGGCCCGCTCGCGTGATTTGGTTGAGTGGGAATACCTGGGTGAGGCGCTGCCCAACAAGCCCGCCTGGGCCGCCACCAGCCAGCGCTTCTGGGCGCCCGACGTGAGCCGCCACCCCGACGGCCGCTACCTGCTCTACTATTCGGCGCAGCCCAACGACCTCGCTGCTGGCCTGTGCCTGGGCGTAGCCGTGGCGCAGCACCCAGCTGGCCCATTCGTGGACAGCGGGCAGCCGCTGTTGGCCGGTGGCCCCGGCTTTGAGAACATTGACCCCATGCGCTTTGTGGAGCCGGGAACCGGGCGGCAATTATTGTTCTGGGGCTCGGGTTTCGGGCCGTTGCGGGTGCGCGAGTTGGCTGCCGATGGGCTGGGCTTTGCCCCGGGTATTGAGGCTACGATAGTTGTGACGCCCCGCCGCGCTGATGATGCCATACCCTATGGCCACCTCATTGAGGGCAGCTGGGTGCACTACCGGGCCGGCTGGTACTACCTGTTTTACTCGGGCGACAACTGTTGCGGCTCCGATGCGCGCTACGCCGTGCTGGTAGCCCGCGCCCGCCACGCCACCGGCCCCTATGAGACCCTGGCCCAGGCTACTGGTATGGCCGGCACCATCCTCACAGAAAACGCCCGCTGGCTAGCCCCCGGCCACAATTCCCTGATAACTGACGCCGCCGGCCAGGACTGGCTACTCTACCACGCCATTGACCGCGAGCAGCCTACTTTCGACGCCATCAACGACGAGCAAGGCTACTCGCGCCGCGTAATGCTGCTCGACAAAGTGACGTATGATGAACACGGCTGGCCCCGCATGGGTACGCCCAGCACCGGGCCGCAGCCAGCGCCGATAGGCACGCAAGCGCCTGGCTAGTCTGTTACTCCAGCGAGCGGCCCCGGAACAAAATGTAGCCTAGGTGCGCATACACCCCGAAGCGGTTGCTAGGCGTTGCATCGTCGTAGTACAGTGCGTGCAAGGCCAGTGGGCCCACGGGCGTGGTGAAGATGAAACCTGTGGAGGCCGTGAGATAAGGCCGGCTGATGGCCGCGCCCCGCTCAGCCACTTGGTTATTATCGCGCAGCTGGGCGAAGTTGAGGTGCGTAAACAACTCGGAGCGCCACTCCAGCTTGCCGAGCACGAGCTGCGAGTAGCGCAGGCCCGCCGCTACGAAGCGGGGCGAGCGGTAGCGCTCTAAAAACCGGCTGCGTGAGTCGGGCAGCGGCGCAAAAATCGGTGCCGTGGTCAGCGACGAGCGGTAGTTATAAAACATATCCTGGCCGCTGACGCTGATTTCGCCAAAGTAGCCCCAGGATGAACGGTCTTTGTTAAGCGCGTAGTAGCGCTCGTACGTGCCCCGGAACTGGAGCCATTGGTGGTGGCGCGAGCGCTCGCCCAGCGACTCAAAGTTGGAGGTGGAGCCTGGCGTGTATACCTCGGTGCCCGTGACGCCCCGCAGCGTGACGATGGCGCGCCGCCCCGCCGTAGGGTACTGCTTGCGGTTGAGGGAGTTGCGGGCAAACCGAATGGCCGCCGTGCCACCCTTAAACGAGGTGCGGTCGAGCACCGCCGCCGAGGAAATCTCGTTCTGGTTGGAGTAGCTATCGACGTTGTAAAACGCCCCAAAGTCGAGCACCATGCGCGAGCGGTAGCGGGGTGAAACGCCGATTTGGGCGCCTACTTTGGTGTCTTTCTGCTGCACCTGGGTGCTCAGGGCGTCGCTGCCCAGCAGCACGCCGGTTTGCTGATAGTCCCACTGGTTGTAGGTCACCAGGGGCGCGATATAGAAGGGAAGCTTGCCCGGCGCGTTCAGCCGGAACGTGCCCTGCGCCCCATTGTAGAAGCGGCCCACACTCACGTTAGCCGCCGCCGAGTACAGCAGCCGCCGCAGGTAGCGAAACTCAATGCCTAGGTACAGGCTTTCGATTGGCCGCGTACCGAGTGTAAATCCTATCTCGGTAGCAATGTTGTTGTTACGCTGCGCATCCACGCTGAAGACGTAGCCTTTGAGTGCCTCGTCGTAGCGAATGCGGGGGTAGATGTTGCGAAAATAATCGTCCGAAGCCAGCCGGTAATAGCCTTCCTCCAGCCCGTCGATGGTGTACGACGAACCTTCCTTGCGAAAAAATTCCCGAGCATACTCGTTCTGGTCGGGGCGCAGGCCCTGCACTTCCACCTTCACGAAGCGCGGTGCGGGCACACTCTGCTGGAAGGCCAGCCGGCGCCGCTGCAAGTCCAGCGTATCGACGCGCCGCGTGATACGCCGCTTGATTTCGGCCAGCTTGAGCTGCGTGGCCGTGTCGCCCTCGGCAATTAAGGTGCGCACCTTGTCAAAGTCGGCTGCGCCCAGGCTGCCCAGGTTGGGCTGGATATAAATCCCGTTTTTGCCCACGCTGGCCGTATCAGCTACGCTGCTGCCTAAAAAGAAAAGGGTGCCGGCGAGTAGGTCATCATCCTTCTTGAAAGGATACTTTTTCAAGGCTACGTCGCCCACGTTCACCCCAATCATGATGTCGGGCTTAAAATCCTGCCGCATCACGTTGGTAGGGAAGTTATTCAGCACCGCGCCATCAAAAAGGTAGCGCCCGTCAAGGTTGCGGATAGGCCGGAAGGCCAGCGGGTAAGCCATTGAGTTGCGCACGGCATCGGCCAGCAGGCCCGAGCGCTGCACCACTTCCTTGCGCGTAAACACCTCGGTGGCCAGGCAGCGGTAGGGCACAAACAGGTTGTCGAAATTGTACTTCGCGGCCGCGGCGGCCGGGGCCAGCAGCCGGGCCAGCGCAAAGTTGAGGTTCAGGTCGTTGACCAGGTTGGGCGAGACGGTGGCCTTAAACGTGGAATCGATGGACAAACCCAGGCGCAACGACGACGGCGAAGGCTCGGCCGTCAGGAAGTTGAACGTTTTGTCAGGCAGTACCTTACCGCTGGCCCAGTTCTGAAATTCATTGGAGAGTACAATCTGCTCAATATCGCGGGGCGAGTAGCCGGCCGCGTACATGGCGCCTACCACGGCGCCCATGCTGTTGCCCACGATGTAGTCGATGGGAATGCCGTTTGCCTCCAGCTGCTTCAGCACACCCACGTGCGCCAAGCCTTTAGCACCGCCGCCGCTCAGTACCAAGCCCACGCGCTGGGCCGTGGCAGGTAGCCCCAGGCCAACGGCCAGCAGCAAGCATAGTATTTTTTTGAGCATACCGAAATGTAAGGTGAGCGGCAAGTTACGTGCGGCCTACGCCATTAAGTAGGTTTCGTTGCGGAGAGCGGTAAGAAATTTGGGAGCTGATTTGAGCAGAAAAAGGGGGTAAATTCCTATTTGTTTAATGGTATGGCTGTTAAGCTTAAACACAAAAGATGAGATTCATCATTTTGCTGCAACTTCAGGTAGGTGAAGACGTTGGTCGAGTGTTCTACTTTTCCTGGCCCCCTGATGAAAACCCCTGCCCCCGACGCCGCACCCAGTAGCAACCCGGCTCGCAAGCGTACCAAGACGCGCCCCGCAGCCCGTCGCCGTACCGACGAAAATACCTACACCGACCCCGCCATGCGCGAGCGCCTGCGCGCCGAAATCCGCGCGGCCGCCAAAGGCGGCGAACCAGGCACCTGGAGCGCCCGCAAATCGCAGCTACTCACCCTGGCCTACCAGAAAAACGGTGGTGGCTACTTGCAGCAGCACCCCAATTCCAAGCAGAAAACCCTAAAAAGCTGGACCGCTCAGGATTGGCAAACCTCGGACGAGAAGCCTGCCCGGCGCGCCGCTGGCACGGCCCGCTACCTGCCTGCTAAGGCTTGGGATGACCTTACGCCCGCCCAGCGCAAAGCCGCCAACGCCAAAAAGCTGGCGGGCTCTAAAGCCGGCAAGCACAACGTAGCTAATACGGCCGCTGCTAAGCAAGCCCGTAAGCACGCCGAGTAGCACCCTGTGCAGTCGGCTACAAAAAAGGCTCCGCCAGTTTTGGCGGAGCCCTTTGTGGTTTGGAGCGTGGCTAGCCAGTGGGCTACGCGCTTAGTCTCGCTTGCTCTTGAGCAGCTGCTTGAGCGCACCTAGCTCGTCGCGCAGCTTAGCGGCCTGCAGAAAATCCAATTCCTTGGCGGCGGCTTCCATCTGCTTTTCGGTGGTTTTGATGAGCTTTTCCAGCTCGGTGCGGTTCATCATGGCCACTACTGGCTCGGCAGCCATTGCCAGGGCGGCACCGCCGTCGGCGTAGGCCGTGGCGGGCGCCTGGACCTCGGCAATGCGGTAGTCAGCGAGGTCGGTTTGGCCCATAATCTGAGCGTGGCTCTTGCGCACTGTGCGCGGCGTGATGCCATGCTCCTCGTTGTAAGCCATCTGGGTGGCCCGGCGGCGGTTGGTTTCGTCGATGGCGCGCTGCATCGAGCCCGTCATGCGGTCGGCGTAGAGGATGACCTTGCCCCGCTCGTTACGGGCGGCGCGGCCCATCGTTTGTATCAGTGAGCGCTGGTCGCGCAGGAAGCCTTCCTTGTCGGCATCCAGAATAGCTACCAGGCTAACTTCCGGCAGGTCAAGGCCTTCGCGCAATAGGTTGACGCCGATGAGCACATCGACCTCGCCCAGCCGCAGACGGCGCAGTATTTCTACGCGGTCCAGGGTCTTCACATCCGAGTGAATGTATTCGACCTTGATGCCCAGCCGCTCCATGTACTTGCTCAGTTCCTCGGCCATGCGCTTGGTGAGGGTGGTCACGAGCACGCGGTCGCCGGCCTTCACGCGCTCATCCACCTCGTCGAGCAGGTCGTCAATCTGGTTGATGCTGGGGCGCAGGTCAATTTCAGGGTCGAGCAGGCCCGTTGGGCGGATAACCTGCTCCACCACCACCCCGTTGGCCTGGGTGAGCTCGTAGTCGGCCGGCGTGGCCGACACGAACACCGCCTGCCGGTACATGCTCTCGAACTCGTTGAAGGTCAGCGGGCGGTTGTCAAACGCCGAGGGTAGGCGGAAGCCGTACTCAATGAGCGCCGTTTTGCGGCTGCGGTCGCCGCCCCACATGGCCCGAATCTGCGGAATGGTGGCGTGGCTCTCGTCCACCACCAGCAGGTAGTCGTCGGGGAAATAGTCGAGCAGGCAGAAGGGCCGCGAGCCCGGCTCGCGCCGGTCGAAGTAGCGCGAGTAGTTCTCGATGCCCGAACAGTAGCCCAGCTCGCGTATCATTTCGAGGTCAAACTCGGTGCGCTCCTGAATGCGGCGGGCCTCCACATCGCGGCCTTCCTTCTCAAAGTACTTATGCTGCTGCACCATATCATCCTGAATCTCGTGGATGGCGGTGTTCAGCGTTTCTTTGCCCGTCACGAAAAGGTTGGCCGGGTAGAGGGTCATGTTCTTCTCGTCGCTCAGCTTCTTGCCGCTGGCCGGGTCAATTTTCTGAATCGCCTCAATCTCATCGCCGAAGAAATAGATGCGGTACGCGTAGTCGGCGTAGGCCGGAAACACGTCCACCGTGTCGCCCTTCACCCGAAACGAGCCGCGCGTGAACTCCACTTCGGTGCGCGAGTACAGAATCTGCACAAACTGGTAGAGCAGGTTATTGCGCGAATAGCGGTGGCCGGGCGCCAGGAAAATGACGTTTTTGCTGAATTCCTCGGGGTTGCCGATGCCGTAGATGCACGATACCGAAGCCACCACCACCACGTCGCGCCGCCCGCTCAGCAGGGTAGAGGTGCAGTGCAGCCGCAGCTTCTCAATCTCCTCGTTGATGGCTAGGTCCTTCTCAATAAAGACGTCGGAGCTGGCGATGTACGCCTCCGGCTGGTAGTAGTCGTAGTAGCTGATGTAGTACTCGACGGCATTTTGCGGGAAAAATGCCTTGAACTCGCCGTAGAGCTGGGCGGCCAGCGTTTTGTTGTGGCACAGCACGAGGGCGGGCTTGCCGGTTTGGGCAATCACGTTGGCCATCGTGAAGGTTTTGCCCGTGCCGGTGGCCCCGAGCAATACCTGGGCCGGCTCGCCGCCGTTCACGCCTTTTACAAGCTCGGCAATGGCGCGGGGCTGGTCGCCGGTGGGCTGAAATTCAGAAGTAAGCTGGTACGTGGACATGCAAAATCAGCCGGAAACAGGCCAATCCTGTTAACCCCAAACCGGGGGCTGAGGTTTCTGCGCTTGCGCAAAAAGCCCCCGGTAGCAGCCTGCTGATTACAAGGCGTGGTGCGCTCGCAGCGGGCTACCAAACTCGGCGCTAACGGCCTGCCCGGCCGGTGCCGACGTGCGCATGGCCGGAGTGGCTGGCCACGAGAACTGAGCATCCGACTGCCGGGTAGCGTGCCGCGCCCCCATAATGGAAGCTCCAGCCAGCAGCAATAGCAATAAGCGGAGGAGGATGGGCATAAGCTTGTGGATAAAATAGCGGAGTAGCGATAGTGTCGGGAACCGGCAATATACTTGCCCCGGGCTACTGTAGCCGGAAGCCGCGGCCTATTTCCATGCCCGCTTCCAGGCCAAAGCTGTAGGGACGCTGCTGGCCCCAGAAATCCTGGCTGGGGTCAGCATTGAGGCTGAGGATGCCCACTTCGGCTACCGGGCCAAAATTGAGCGACCACTGGTGGCCGGCTGGCCGGTACTGCATGCCCGCGCCGGCGCGCAACCCCGCCGACACGCGCCGGTAGGGCGTGCTGGCCGAGGCAAGCGAGTAGGTGCGGGTGGCTTCAGGAGTACCTTCCACTTCGCTGCGCACATTGAGCAAGGCCGTCAGCATCGCCCCGAGGCGCCCGTAGAAGGAAAAGCCGGTTTTGAGCGGATTGGAGTAGCGCAGCTCGGCGGGCACGCTCACCGAGCGGTAGCGATACGAGGTGCGTTGCATCTGGGGGGTATAGCTCGCGTTCAGGTAGCTCAGGTCGGCCACGGGCTCGCCCACAAAGGCTACCGAGCTAGCTGAGGTAGCGGTGTTTTGCGCCAGCTCCAGGCCGGTGCGCAGGCCCCAGCGGCCATTGCCCAGGCGCCGGGTGGCCCACACACTCAGGCGCTGACCCAAACCGGAGTGGAGGTTATCGCGGTATTCCGCCGCCACCGACCGGGTGAAGCTCGCCGGGTGCGGGGTGGTCATTATCGGAGCGCTGCTGGCTACTACGGGTGACTTAGCCCACTCAATATTGGGATTGTAGGCGCTGGCCGAGTACGAAGCGCCGTATTGCCAGCGGCGCGTCAGTTCCAGCGGCGGCCCAGGGGCCACCGCTACTTCGGCCAGGCTAGCCGGCAGGGCAGCAGAGGCCGAGGTGAGGCTGGCCAGCCGGGCGGTCAGGGTAGCTTCCGCAGTCGCCCCGGGGCTTGCAATGGCCAAGGCCACTGAGGTGGGAGCTAGTAGTTGAGCATCCGTATCCGCTGGAGCCGGTTGCTGGTCGCCAGCGTGTTTAGGCATGGCCAGTGTAGCCACTGCTAAGTCGTTGAACTGGTTAGGGGCTGCTTGTGTCGCGTTACCAGTTGTAGAGTGGCGTTGGCCGCGCTGCGTGCGATAGCCGGCGTTGATAGCAAGTTCGACAGGTGCTTGCAAGTAGCTGCCGGGTAACTGGCTGCCAGGTAGTTGGCCACTAGCACGAAATTCTGCCAATGCGCTCGCCCGCGTACCCCGCCGCTGCCGATGAGTAGAAGTGGCTGGGGCCGAAGCCAAAAGAGTAGCAGTTGGGTCGATAGCAGACGCGTGAGTAGTGGAAAGAAGAGAACCGGGGTTGGTTACCATTGCAACTGGTGTCGCGCTTGGTGAGGCTGGGGTGCTGGTCGGCAGCGCCGTCGTGGCTGCGGCACGGCGGGCGGTGGCCAGGCCTGCTTGGTTAGTGGCCTGCCGCGTGGTAGCCTGGGCTAGGGTATCCGTAGCGGGCACCGGCCGCTGGCTGTGCCACCAGCCGCCCCCGGCCAGTGAGGCTAGCAGTAGGCTGGCCGCCACGGCCCAGCGATAAGCAGCGAGGCGGCGGCGGTATTTCTCGTTCTGGGCCAGGAGCAGGCTGTTATCAACCTGCTCCCACACCTGGGGGCGGGGGGGCACGGCCGCCGCTTCGCTCTCCAGCAAGTGGTAGCGAAACAGGTCTTCGAGGCTTCCCTTGGGCGGGGTGGAAGGATTCATAAGGTAAAGTATACTAGCTTATTTAACAGGCGGTTGAAGGCGGGCCAGCTTGGTTTGAAGCACCACACGGGCCCGGGAGTATTGCGACTTGCTGGTGCCTTCCGATATTTCCAGCATCTCGCCGATTTCCTTGTGCGTGTAGCCCTCGATGGCGTAGAGGTTGAACACCAGCCGGTAGCGCGGAGCCAGCTCCTGCACCACGTTCAGCAGCTCGCTATACGCGTAGTTGCTGAACGTGAACTCCTCGCTGGCCAGGGTTTCGGGGTAGTCGCCGTCGCTCACGGCCACCAGCGGGGCATTGCGGCGGTGCTGGCGCAGCGCAGCATTCACCATGATGCGGCGAATCCAGAACTCCAGCGGGCACTCGCGCCGAAAGCTGCCCAGCGTGCGAAACACCGTTACGAAGCCCTCTTGCAGCACGTCTTCGGCCTCGAAGGTGGTTTGGGCGTAGCGCAGGCACACGGCCATCATGCGTGCCGAGTAGCGCTCGTAGAGCTGCTTCTGGGCCGCTTGCTGGCCGGCCAGACAGCCGTCTATCAGCTCTTCCTCGGTGAGGGCGGCCACGGGTGTGGGGCGGCTCACAGTGAGCTTGCTAGCAGTAGGTTTGGCCATGCCGAGGGAGAACGCGGGCCAGCTCGCGGCGCTCATGAGCAAAGCCGGCCAGGACCGGAGTAAAATAGTTGTAACATAAACGCTGCTAACTGCGAACGGAAGATATACCCCGGCTTAGGGGGCGCTACGGCATGCTTACTCGTCCCAGGGAAGAAGCATTTCCGGCGCAAACCGTTGCATGCCCGTTTAAAAGAGCCGTTAGCCAAGTTTATTGTGCTGATACTAAGCCTACTAAATAATCACCGTATATTTTAGCTAAACCGTACGCTTCTTTTTAGTGTACATACATTAATTGTTTTTCTCTGCTGGCTAGCCAGTTAACTTTTTCTTTTCCCCATTTTCTGATGAAAACCCTCGTCTTGTTTTACTCCACCTATGGCCACGTTTGGAAACTCGCCGAGGCTATCGCTGAAGGTGCCCGCGAAGTAGCCGGCAACGAAGTAGTGGTGAAACGCGTGCCTGAAACGCTGCCCAAGGAAGTGCTGGATAAAACCGGCGCCACCGGTGCCCAGCAGGCGTTTGCTCACCTGCCCGTGGTGACGCCCGACGAATTGGTGGAGTACGACGCCATCATCTTCGGCACGCCCACGCGCTACGGCAACCTGTGCGGCCAGATGCAGAGCTTCATGGATAGCACCGGCGGCTTGTGGGCCAAGGGCGCGCTCGTGGGCAAGGTGGGCGGCGCGTTCGTGAGCACCGCTACCCAGCACGGCGGCCAGGAAGAAACTCTGCGCGCCTTCCATACCGAGCTGCTGCACCACGGCTTCGTGATTGTGGGCCTGCCCTACGCCTGGCAGGGCCAGATGGGCCACGAGGAAGTAACCGGTGGCACGCCCTACGGTGCCAGCACCGTGGCCGGCGGCCAGGGTGAGCGCCAGCCCAGTGCCAACGAGCTGGAAGGTGCCCGCTTCCAGGGCCGCCACACCGCCCAGATTGCCAGCAAGCTGGCGGCTAAGTAAGTAACCCTGTTGAATAAGAAATGGCGGGTGTTGCGGGCGGGAGCACTACTCCCGTCCGCAACACCCGCCATTTGCTTTCTGCCGATTTTAAACCTGGTTCCAGATGGCCCAGGCAGCTTCGGCTTGTAGCTCCAGCATCTCGAAGCCGTTTTTGGTGTGCGCCCCGGCCAGGCGGCCGCGCTCCAGAAACGGCGTTTCGCGGGGGTTGTAGATGAGGTCGAATAGGTAGTGGCTGGGCGTAAGGGCCTCGTAGGGCAGGGGAGGGCACTCCTGCACGGCCGGATAGGTACCCAGCGGAGTAGTGTTGATGATGAGCGGGTGCGCGCCGATAATGGCGGGCGTTAGCTCCGCGTAGGTAAGCTGCGCGCTGCGCGGGTCGCGCGAAACCGACCAGTGCGCAATACCCAGCTCGCGCAGGGCCACGGCTACCGCCTTGGCCGCGCCGCCCGTACCCAATATCAGGGCGCGCTGCCCGAGCACCGTGGCGGCGGGGTAAAATTTGCGAAGCGACTCGCGAAAGCCCACGTAATCAGTATTGTGCCCCACCAGGCTGCCATCGGCCAGAAACTCGATGACGTTGACAGCGCCCACCAGTGCGGCTGAAGAGGCTACCCGCGTGAGGTAGGGCCAAATTTGCTCCTTGTACGGAATCGTCACGTTGAGCCCGGCCAGGTCGGGGTAGCGGGCTACCAGCTGCGGTAGCTCATTAGCCTCGGCTAGCTCAAACAGCTCATAGCGGCAGTCTGCAATGTGCAGCCGGTCAAACTTCTGGCTGAAATAAGTCTGCGAGAAGGAGTGCGAGAGCGTGCGGCCGATGAGTCCGAAAGTGCGCATAGAAGAAGCAAAAAGCAGGTAGCTGCCTACGGGACCGAGGTGAGCCGGCTAGCCCTGCTGTGCGGGCTTGCCACCAAATTTACTTTGCAGAAACTGCCACAGCGGCGGGATTACGGAAAACAGGATGATACCGTAAATAACCAGCGTGAAGTTGTTTTTCACCCACGGAATGGAGCCCAGAAAGTAGCCCGCCAGCGTGAGCGACACCACCCACAACACCGCGCCCGCAATGCTGTACGAGGCAAAGTGCCGGTAGGTCATGGTGCCTACGCCGGCCACAAACGGCGCAAACGTGCGCACGATGGGCACGAAGCGCGCCATGATAATCGTCTTGCCGCCGTGCTTGGCGTAGTAGGCCTGGGTTTGCTCCAGATACTTGCGCTTCAAAAAGCGGAAATCCTCGCGGAATACCCTGGGCCCCAGGTAGTCGCCCACGGCATAGTTGACGTTGTCGCCGAGGAAGGCGGCCCCTATCAGCAGCGGTATCAGGTAGAGAATGTTGAGCAGCGGGTGGCCGGTTTCGGGGTTGGGCTGCGCGGCCAGGGTGCCCGCTACGAAGAGGAGCGAGTCGCCGGGCAGGAAGGGAAATACGATAACGCCCGTCTCGGTGAAAATAATCAGGAACAGCAGGAGGTAAGTCAAGCTGCCGTATTCGTGCACCACGTTCACGAGCGTCTTATCGAGGTGCAAAACCAGGTCAAAAAAATGCTTGAGTAGCTCCATAGTAAAGGTTGTTGAGCCAGCAAAGTAACGCAAGGCGGGCAGGATGCTGGCCGGACTGCGCCTTGGCGCAAGCCAGCGGTGACGTTGGAAAAGTTGAAAGGTTTTGGGTAAGCACAAAAAAGCCCGGCCCCTCGGAGCCAGGCTTTTTGCATCTAGAACTGCGGGCTAGCCGCGTGGCATGGAGGTGCCGGGCTTGCCCGTCTTGGCTTCGGGCAGGAACATGGGGTCTACCGCGTCCATGTCCAGGAAGTGCGAGAACGTGTCGCCGCGCAAGCCCAGGCGGATGGTTTCGAGGCTCACAATCTCATTGGGGGCAATGTTGCCCAGGTTAACGTTGGCGCCGAGCAGTTTGATAAACCACACTTGCTGCGCTTTCTGCGGGGCTTCCCAGATGATGCGCTCCGAAGGAATCTTGGTCAAAATTTCCTCTACCAGGCCCGAGCGCACCTCGCCCGTGCTGCGGAACAAGCCCACGTTGCCGCCCTCGCGGGCCTCGCCGATAACCTTGATTGCACCGGCTTCCAACTCGGTCTGCATCTGCGCAATCCACTTATAAGGCGGGATAATTTTCTCCGCGTCTTTCGAGCCGACTTCGCTCAGCACTTTCACCGACTTGCTCAGCTCGCGGATGAATTCGCACTTCTTTTCGTGGTTGAGGTCGATGCTGCCGTCCGATACCTCGGCGTATTCCAGCCCGAACTTATCGAGCAGGCGGCGGTAGTCATCGAACTGATTACGAATGATAAACGCCTCAAACAGCGTGCCCCCGAGGTACACCGGAATGCCGGCTTCCTTGTAGATAGCCAGCTTCCGTTCCAGGTTGGGCACTACGAAAGAAGTAGCCCAGCCCAGCTTGACGATATCCGTATAAGGCCCCCCCACTTCAAGAAAGTCTTCGACCTCGCGCATGCTGAGACCTTTGTCCATCATCATGGTAAAGCCTTGTTCACGAGGCTTTTGGGTGCGTTCGGGGAGCTGAGAAAGCGAATAGTTCATGCGTAAGAAAGCAGGCACCGGCCCGCTGAAAAAGGAACAAAAAAACCTGCCCGCCGGGTAGGCAGGCAGGTACAAAATTAGTTCAGAAAGCCAGAGCCGCTACAGCGCAGCCTAGCCAGCCCGCTCGCTACTTGCGAAACTGGTCGATGAGCCGCTGCAAGGCGGGCTGCTTTTGCAGCTCCGGAAAGTAGTCGAACAGCAGCGAATGCTGGTCGTAGTTGAGCGTGAGCGCCGTTTCCAGCTCCTGATATGCTTCGCGCAAGCGGCCAGCGGCCAGTAGGTAAGCGCATATCATGTAGTGGAAATGCGCCTCGTGCGGGTGAAGCTCCACGGCGTGCTGAAGCAGGTCGATGGCCTCCTCGAAGTTGCCTTGCTCGTAGAGAATGGCGCTCCAGCTCACCCAGCCGGTGGCGTCGTCGGGAGCTACCTCGGTGGCCTTTTCGTAGGCTTCGAGGGCACTCACGATGTTACCGACCTGGTTTTCGGCCGCGCCGAGGGCCGACCAGTATTCGCCGCTGTCGCCGTAGAGCTGCACAGCCTTGCGGAAGAAATGCAGCGCCTCAAACGGCCGCTCCTGCTCTTGCAGCAGCACGCCCTGGCCAAACCACGCCTCGTCCATCTCGGGGTTGATTTCGAGGGCCTTGCGGTAGTATTGGCGGGCCTGGTCCCAGTTGCGCAGCTTCTCGTAGCACTCCCCGATGTTGCACAGCGCCTCATCGGTAGGCTCGCCGGCCGGATAGCTCAGCTCAAACTCGCTGATGGCGCGCTGGTACTGCTGCTGGCACACGAAGGTGTCGGCCAGCCAATGGTGAGCGTCGTAAAAATCGGCTTCGATGACGATGGCGTAGTCGAAGGCCGCTGCCGCCTGCTCGTACTTTTCGAGCCGGTAGAAGTACTGGCCCAGGTTGTACCAGGCCACGGCTGAGTACGGGTCGTCGTCGGTAAAGCGCTGGAAAAACTCCTCGTGCTCGGGCAGGCGGTTACTTACTTCCAGGCAGTTGAGTAGCTCCTGCACCGTCGTTTCGTTGTCGGGTTGCAGGCGTAGGCTGTGCTTGTAGTGCTTGGCCGCGCTCTTGTACTTCTGCCAGCTTTGGTAAGCCAGACCGAGGTTGAAGTGAATGTCCTCGCGGTCGGGGTTGCTCTCCAGGGCCGACTGGAAGTAGCGCACGGCTTCCTCAAAATCGCCGCGCTGGGTGGCGATGATGCCGCGCGTCACGGCCACGTCGGCGTTGTCGGGGTCGAGGCTGGCCACGCTGGCAATCTGGCGCTCGGCCTCGGCGTAGTCGCCGCGCATGGCCGAAATCTGGGCCCGGTCGATGAGCAGCTCGGTGGAGAAAGGGTATTGGCTCAGCGCGGCTTCGCAGGCCTGCTGGGCTTTGTCGAAGGCGGCAGTGGTTACGTAGTGGTCAATAATTACTTCAAACTCCTCTAGGTCAAAGAATACTGCCTCGTCGTGAGCCAGCATCCGCTCGTAGCGCCGCACAGTGTCCTGGGCGGCTCGGGGGTCATCAAATGGTTCGTTCATGCGCATAATGGTCACGAAATAGTACGAATAGCTCAGTGCCGGTCAGGGTGCCAACTTGGTGCCAAAAAGGGAGATGCAGCCAAAGCGGCACTGCCCCACCAGACCGGCCTAAAACTGCTAGCGAGCAGCCACCTGCACTATCCGCGATTCGCTAAGATATAACCGTGGGGTGAGCGGTCCGGTTCGTTTTAGTGGCCTGGGCCAGCCAGGCAATGGTTTCGGAAAGGGGGCGGAAGGGCAGCCCGGTGGCCTGGGTGGCCCGGTGGGCATCGTAGAGCAGCGGCTGCCGGCCCGCCCGGGCCGTGTCGCGGGTAATGAGCGGCCGGGCGCCGGTGAGCAGCGAGCGGCCGTGCTCTAGGCGCCAGATAACCTCGGCGGCCCAGTCGGGTACGGCCACGGCGGGCGGCCGCTTGCCGAAGGCGGTGGCCATCTGGGTTAGAAAATCACCCAGCGGGTGAATGCCGCCATTGAGGATGTAACGGGCGGGCGCCAGCTCGGGTAGGTCGAGGGTGAGGCGTAGTAGGTGGGCCACCACGTCGCGCACATCCACGAAATTGAGCAGTCCCCGGGTGTAGAAGTAGTGCTCGTCGTAGGCGTAGCGCACGAGGCGGGTGCTGCTGCGCTGCCAGTTGCCAGGGCCTAGCACTACGGAGGGGTTCACGATGACGGCCGACAAGCCTTCGGCAACGCCGCGCCACACCTCCAGTTCGGCCAGGTACTTGCTGGTGGCGTAGGCCGGGTGGCTGGCCCCAAGGTCCCAGGTGGCTTTCTCATCGAGCAGGCGCGGGCCGGGGCCAGGGGCTTCGTCGGTGGGGGCGGGCTGGCCCAGCGCGGCTACCGACGATACGTAGCCCAGCCGGATGCCCGGCCGCAGCAGGCACGCATCCACGACGGTGGCGGTGCCTTCGGCATTGACTTTTAGAAGCGCGTCCTCATCCTGCGGGGCGTAGGATACCAGGCCGGCGCAGTGCAGTACGTGAGTCACATCGGGCGTGAGGGCAGTTTCGAGCAGGGTGCCGTCGAGCAGGTCGCCCTGCACCCAGTCGATGCCAGTGGGGGCCGATGGGGGAGGGGCCTGGCCGCGGTAGAGGGCGCGCACGGCCAGCCCGCGGGCCCGCAGCTCCCGCAGCACAAATGAACCGATAAGGCCCGTACCGCCCGTTACGAAAATCATAGCGTCAAAAAAGGTGCGCTTGGTAGCAGTGGCCGGCCCGGCCTACAGCGTTTTATTGAGGAGCGGGAGCGCCATCAGCTTGCGAAAGTAAGCTGACTTGACCGTCTTGGTAGCCAGGGCGGCGGTGTGGCGCAGGTGGTGGGTGTCGGTGCCCACAAAATCGACCAGGCCGCCGTCAATCAGCTTCTCAGCTACGTGGCGCGCCGCTGGTGAGTAGTAGCCGGCTAAAGAATTGAGGTTGAGCTGTAATAGCACGCCGTAGTCTTTGCGCAGCTTCTCGATTTCGGCAAAGCGATTGTAGAAATACACGTAGCGCTCGGGGTGCGCCAGCACTACTTTATAGCCCGCCGCCTGCAAGTCGAAGATGGTGCCGTTGAGGTTGAGCGGCTCGTTGAGGTAGGAGGTTTCGATGAGCAGGTAGCGCTGTTCGCCGCCGAAGGTGAGCAGCTCGGTGCCGTCGGCCAGCTTGCGGCCCAGCCACTCGTCGAGGTAGTATTCGGCGGCGCATTCGAGGGCTACGTCGGCCAGGCCGGCCTCGGCGGCGGCGGTGCGCAGGGTGGCCAGGGCACCGCGCACACCCTCGGGCGTGTTTTTATAAAAGTCGCCCATGATGTGGGGCGTCATCACCAGCTTGGTGAAGCCCAGGGCTTTTAGCTCACGCAGCAGGTCGAGGCTGTGCGCCACGGTTTCGGCACCATCGTCGAGGCCCGGCAGCAGGTGCGAGTGCATGTCGGTCATGAGCCCTGCGAGGGGCTGCGCTGACGCAACGCTTTCGGCCGCCTTTCTTCCTCCTACCAGCCGCTGCCAGAAGCCTGCCATGCAATAGTTTAGCTAAAAAGACCTTTGATGCGCTCGCCTACGGTGGGCTTCTTCACGGGCTCTTCGTAGTAGCCCATGCCGTAGCTGCCGTAGCCGTAGCCATACCCGTAGCCATACCCGTAGCCGTAGCCGTATGAACCCTCGGCCTTGGCATCGTTGAGGATGGTGCACATGCGCGAAAACTGGTTGTTACGCAGCAGCCGGTTCATGTTTTTGAGGAAGGTCTTGCGCGAGTAGTTGGCGCGTACGATGTAAATCGGCACGTCGGCCTTGCGCATAATGAGGATGCCGTCGGTGACGAGGCCCACAGGCGGCGTATCAATCAGGATAACGTCGTAGGTCAGGTACAGTTCCTCGAGCATCTTATCGAAGCGCGGGTGGAGTATCAGCTCCGACGGGTTGGGCGGCGTAGGGCCAGCAGAAATAAAGTCCAGCGACTCGATGCTGGTGCGTTGCACGCACTCGCTCACCGAGTGCCGGTCGATGAGAATGGTGCTGATGCCGCGCACGTTTTCGGCGTCGAAAGCCAAGTTTACCTTGGGCTTGCGCATGTCGAGGTCGAGGATAATTACTCGCTGACCCGACAGGGCGATGATGCCACCCAGGTTGACGGTCACGAACGTTTTGCCCTCGCCCGAGATGGTGGAGGTGACCGATATCAGGCGCTTTTTGTTGGAAGGGCTGATAAAGTCCAAGTTCGTGCGAATGGAGCGGATGGCCTCCGAAACCGACGATTTGGGGTTTTTATCCACCACCAGCCGCGATACGTTCAGCTTTTCTTTCTCATACGTTGGGATAACGCCCAGCACCGAGGCCTTGCTGCTGCGCTCCAGCTCGCCCACGCTCGTCACGGTGTTGTGCATGAGGTAGCGGGTGGCAATCAGGCCCAGGCTCAGGACCAGGCCGCCGGCCAGCCCGATGGCATACACCAGCGCCCGCACTGGCGAAATCGGCGCGTCGGGCGCGTAGGCAGGCGACAAAATCTGGAAGTCGGCCGTGGTGCCGGCGTTCTTGATATTGTACTCCACCTTTTTAGCCAGCAGGTTCTGGTAAGTGCTGCTGTAAAGCTCCAGGGGGCGTTTCAGGCGCTCCAGCTCCGTTTCCTTACCGGGCAGAGCCTGCAATTCGCCATTGAGCTTACCCTGCTGGCCATTAAGCAAGGCCAGCTCGCTGCGAAGCTGAGACTGCACCTGCCGTATCTGGCGCTGCAAGGCCGACTGCGCAAAGGCCACCTGGGCCTGGGGTTGCCGCACCGCCTCGGTGGCGTCCTGGTACGAGCGCCGGATGCGCCGTAGGTTCTGCTGCAAACTATTCAGCTCTTCCAGCTCACGCGAAATATTGGCGTCGGCAATGATGGTCAGGCTCGGGATGGCCTGGGCCACCGACATATCTTCGCTAGGCGTGAGGCGCTCCTGCTGCGCCAGGCGGGCTACGTCGTTCAGGAGCGAAAGCTTTTGCTCCAGCTCAGCCCGCGCCTTTTCGATATCGGTTAGCTGTTTGGTAATCGTACCCAGCTCGCTTTTAGCGTCGTAGGTGCCATTGCGCTCCACAAAGCTCTTGAGGTTATCCTCGGCCTTGGCCAGGCTTTGGCCCGTTTCGCTGAGCTGCTGGTCGAGGTAGGCGAGCGCTTTTTCGGTCGATTCCTGCTTGCGGGCTACTTTGGCATCGCGGTACACGCTGTCCAGCGCATTCACCAGGCGCTGGGCTTTCAGGCGATTATAGTCCTGAAAAGAAATCTGGAGCGTGCTGGCACTGGCGTTCAGTACTTCCGCCGTCAGGTTGCGGTCCAGGTAGCCGTTAATGGTATTATCATCCAGGATGGTGAAGTGGTACGCCACATCCGTGAGGCCGGCCCCCGTGGGCGCGCCGGCCGTAGCCAGCAGCCGCAGCTGAATGCCCGGCAGCTGCACCTGCTGCCCAATCTTGTACGTGCCTCCCAGCGTCTCGCTGCCCAGTATCACGGCCAGGCGGTAGCTGTCCGGGCCTACGTAGTTGATGTTGAATTTGCGATTATAGTACGCCCGGTCGCTGATGGTGTACTCCACCTTAAAAGGGGAGGCCTCAAACAGCTCGCTTTCCAGCACGGTGCCCTGGGTGTAGTAATTCACATCCAGCGGCACTACCTGCTTGAGTTTTTTGTAGGTGAGGCCTGACTTAATCAGCTCCACCTCGCCGGCTAGTTGCGCCGCGCCCCGGCCGCTGGCATCACTGCTGCCCGTCACGGCGCCCAGCCCAATGGTGCTGGCATCGCTGCGCTCGTCAATCTTGAGCACCGACGTGGCCTTATACACTGGCTTGGTGTAGCGCAGGTACAGCCAGGAGCCAGTGAGGCCCAGCAGCAGCAGCAGCACTGCCCAGGGCAGGCTCTTGCGGGCCACTAGTACCAGGGTGGCCAGGTCGAAGCTACTCTCGCCTTCCGAGTCTTCGTCCCCGCTGCCACTGCTCACTGGCAGGGCAGCTTCCGTTCCCGTTGTGCTGCGTCGAATAAGCTCTTCCAACTCCGCATTTTCGCTTAGTGCCATGATATAATTTTAGGTTCAACGAGAATAAGGCACTTATCTTCTGGACAGGGTAATGATGGTGAAAACCACGCTGACTGCCCCCAACAGCGTGGAAGCGAGTGATAATACTGGCGCTGCGTCGGCCAGATTATCAAGCAAAGGGCGGCGTACCGGCTGAACGTAAATGATATCGTTGGGCTCCACCTGCAAATTGCCTCGGCGCATACCTTCCAGCGTATTAAGGTTGATGAACTGCACCTGCGGATTCTTCAAATCGCCCCGGATAATGCGAATATTGTCGATGCGGCCGCCATTACGCGCAATGCCTGTGCTGCCCCCGGTCGCGCCCCCATCAGGCCCGCCCACGAGGGCCAGCACCTCCAGCAGATTCATGTTATCATTAGCCAGGTTAACAACCGAGCCCCCCGGCGCGCCCAACACGATAACACGGTTATTGCTCACCGCCGTCTTGATGAAAGGCTCTTTGTAGTACTCACTGTAGCGAATTTTTAATACGCTGTCGGCCTGTATCAGGCTCAGGCCCTGCAACGATACCCGGTCTACCAGCGGCAGGCGCACAGTGCCATCGGCCTGCACTACGTATTGGGTGCTGCCCGGGATAGTGCTGGCGCCGCCGCCGCCGCCGCCTCTGGCCACACTGCCCGCGCTAGGGGCAGCCACCGGCGTAGCGCTGCTGCCAGTCCCGGCCACGCCAAACCGCAGTTCGCCGTTGGGGTCAATCAGCTTTTCGCCTTTGTTGGTGAAAACCTGGATGTTGAGTAAGTCGTTGGGGTGAATGGTATAGTTGCGGGCCGTGCGATTGACCGCCCGGCGCAGCTTGGCCGTATCTACCACGCCATCGGCTCCCTTGGTGAGCTGAAACATCGTGCGCTGGTTGTAATACTTGCTGGTAGCACACGAAGACAGCAGGCAAAGCACCGGCAAGGCCAGCAGCAGCAGCCGCCGGAGCGCGCTGGGCGAAAGCAGAAAAGAAAGGGCCAAAAGAGAAGTTGTTCAGCAGAGGCTGGCCAGCTGGGAAGCGCTGGGCCACAACCCCGAAAGGTAAAAAATGCCTCAAAAGTAACTCCGTTCCCGTAGCCTTTCAAAAACCCTGCCGCCGAGCTGGCAACTGTTCTCCGTATTTAACCGTCTCAAAATCGTATTTTTGCAGCGTCCGCAACCGCGGCCCACGTTCTCACTTTCCCCTACCCACCCATTTTATTTTTATGGAAGCTACCCTAGCGACCGAAAACCAGACCATGATTGCGCAAATGGTGCGCGATTTTGGCCTCCAGCACATCAAGCCCCACATGATGCGCTGGGATAACAGCCAGGAATTTCCCCGCGACGTATTCCGCCAACTTGGCGAGCTGGGCCTGATGGGCGTGCTCGTGCCACAGGCCTACGGCGGCTCCGGCTTCGGCTACCAGGAATACGTGACGGCCATCGCCGAGCTGTCTAAAATCGATGGTAGCATTGGTCTCAGCATGGCGGCCCATAACTCGCTCTGCACCGGCCACATCCTCCAGCACGCCTCCGAGGCCCAGAAACACAAGTACCTGCCCCTGCTGGCCACGGGCGAGTGGCTGGGGGCCTGGGGCCTCACCGAGCCCAACACGGGCTCCGACGCGGGCAACATGCGCACCACCGCCGTGCTCGCTGCCGATGGCGAGCACTACGTGCTCAACGGCGCCAAAAACTTCATCACCCACGGCAAAAGCGGCGATGTGGCCGTGGTCATCGCCCGCACTGGCGAGGTCGGCGACTCGCACGGCATGACGGCCTTCATCGTGGAGCGCGGCACGCCGGGCTTCGAGGGCGGCCGCAAGGAAGACAAGCTGGGTATGCGCGCTTCCGAAACCACCGAAATGATTTTCACCGACTGCAAAGTGCCGGTTGAAAACGTTATCGGTAAAGTGGGCGACGGCTTCGTGCAGAGCCTAAAGGTGCTCGACGGCGGCCGCATCAGCATCGCCGCGCTCAGCCTGGGCATCGCCCAGGGCGCCTACGAGGCGGCCTTGCAGTACAGCAAGGAGCGGCAGCAGTTCAACCAGCCCATCAGCAACTTCCAGGGCATCGCCTTCAAGCTGGCCGACATGGCTACCGAGATTGAGGCGGCCAGCTTGCTCACTTACCGCGCCGCCGCCATGAAGGACCGGGGCGAAAACGTGAACCTCGAATCGGCGATGGCCAAGCTCTACGCCTCCGAGGTAAGCGTGCGCGTGGCTACCGAGGGCGTGCAAATCTTTGGTGGCTACGGCTACACCAAAGACTACCCCGCCGAGAAATACTACCGCGATGCCAAGCTCTGCACCATCGGCGAGGGCACCAGCGAAATTCAGAAGCTTGTTATTGCCCGCGCTTTGCTGAAATAAACCGTCTGGCTACGGTCGATTTCAAACCAATTTCACGGATTTTGCGGCTGGCCTATGGTCACCTCGTAAAGAATTGAGCACGAATCATCCACAAAAACCGTGAAATCGGTTTGAATCGCCAAAATCTCTGTTTATCTTTGCGGCCCGATTTACTCGGCTTCCCGTCGCGAAAGCATTCTCAATCCCCGATATGATTATCGTTCAAATCAAAGACAACGAAACCGTTGACCGTGCGCTGAAGCGCTTCAAAAAGAAATTCGAGCGCACCGGCGTGCTGAAAGAGCTGCGTCGCCGCACGTTCTTCCAGAAGCCGAGCATCACCAAGCGTAAGCTGAAGCAGAAGGCAGTGTACAAGCTGGCTACCTACGGCACCGAGAACGAATAGACGTTCGCCGTAGCTTTTACTGGCTTTGAGAAGCCCGCCCGATTACCACCTGGTAGTTGGGCGGGCTTCTCGCGTTGGGTATTTGGTGAATAAACTCCTGCGCACTACTTTGCCCGCCCGGCCGTTGGTCGGGCCTTTGGTTGAGCCTGGCGTATGGAAGAGTTTCTGGATTTTTTGCGGTACGAAAAGCGGCTGAGCCCGCACACGGTGATTTCGTACCAGACTGACCTCACGCAATTTGCCGCCTACCTGCTGGCCGAATACGAGCTAGCTGACCCCACGCAGGCCACGCACCCGCTCATTCGGGGCTGGGTGGTGAGCCTGATGAGCCAGGACCTAGACCCGCGTACCGTGAACCGCAAAGTGGCCTGCCTGCGCTCGTTTTATAAGTTTCTGCTGCGCGCGCACCGCGTGGAGGCCAACCCCATGCTGCGCATCAAGGCCCCCAAGATGGCCCAGAAACTTCCCGAGTTCGTGCCCGAAGAATCGCTCAACCGGATGCTCAATTCCTTTGAGTTTGAAGACAGCTTTGCAGGTGTGCGCGACCAACTAGTGCTCGAAACGCTCTACGGCACCGGCATTCGTCTCTCCGAACTGCTGGGCATCACGGAGGACGACCTGGATACCGGCGCCCGCACCGTGCGCGTGACTGGCAAGGGTAACAAGCAGCGCATCGTGCCCCTGAATCCTTCGCTGCTGCAAGTGCTGGAAAAATACCGGGCCAGCCGCGCCGCCGAGTTTGGGCCGGCGGCTTCCAGCAGCCCACTGCTGCGCACCGACAAGGGCGACCCGCTCTATGAGAAGCTGGTGTACCGCACCGTAAAAAAGTATCTGAGCCAGGTTTCGACCTCGGCGGCGCATCAACATCCGCATGCGTTGCGCCATGCCTTTGCTACTCACCTGCTTGGCAAGGGCGCCGACCTCAACGCCATTAAGGAATTGCTGGGCCACGCCAGCCTGGCGGCCACGCAAGTGTACACACACTTGTCCGTCGACCGCCTGAAATCCGTATTTGAGCAAGCCCACCCCCGGGCCTGAGTTCGATTCAGAATGCAGCACGCGGGAGGAGAAATGGTAAGTGCTTGCTGCTCACGCGAAGGCTGGAGCGGTAAATAGCTGCTAGGTGCTCATCCCAAGGCTACTTCTCAATTTCCCATCCACCCAATTCCCCTTTGCCCATGAAAGTGCAAATGCAATCGGTACATTTCGATGCCGACCAATCCCTGCTCGACTTCATCCAGCAACGCTTGAACAAGCTAGAGCATTTCTACGACCGCGTAACCGATGGCGAAGTAATCCTGCGCCTTAACAACAAAGACGGTATCGCCAACAAAACGGTCGAAATCAAGCTGATGGTACCGGGTAGTACCCTTTTCAGCCAGGAAGATGCCGCTTCCTTCGAAGCCGCTACCGACGCCGCAGTCGAAGCGCTGAAGCGTCAAATCACGAAGTACAAAGAGAAATCACTGAGCCACTAGGCTTCTGGTCATAGAACGAAAAAGCCCCGGTTGCCTAGGCAGCCGGGGCTTTTTGTGCAGTGGTTTTTACAAACCGAATGCTTCCTTGATGCGGTCTACATAGTCGAGCTTCTCCCAGGTAAACGTTTCGAACGTCTTTTCCGCGCCACCGGGCATTTCAACGGTGATGGTACCGGGCTGGCGGCCCATGTGGCCGTAGGCGGCCGTAGCGCCGAAAATGGGGTTGCGTAGGCCCAGGCGCTCCACGATGGAGTAGGGGCGCAGGTCGAACAGCTCGTTCACTTTATCGGCAATCTCGCCATCGGTCAAGGGCTGGCCGTTGGGGCCAAGGGCTTTGGTCGTGCCGTAGGTGGTCACGTACAGGCCCACCGGCTTGGCCACGCCGATAGCGTAGGCTACCTGAACCAGCGCCTGCTCGGCTACGCCGGCGGCCACCAGGTTTTTGGCGATGTGGCGGGTAGCGTAGGCCGCCGAGCGGTCTACTTTGCTAGAGTCTTTACCCGAGAATGCGCCGCCGCCGTGGGCACCCTTGCCGCCGTAGGTATCCACGATGATTTTGCGGCCCGTGAGGCCCGAGTCGCCGTGCGGTCCGCCAATAACGAACTTGCCAGTGGGGTTGATGTGGTGCTTGATATCCGACGTGAACAGGGCCTGCACCTCGGCGCTCAGCTTGGCTTTCACGCGCGGGATGAGGATGTCAATAATATCCTGCTTGATGCGAGCCAGCATTACTTCCTCCGAGGCGTCGAAGTCGTCGTGCTGGGTGCTGATGACGATGGTTTCGATGGCCTCCGGATGGTGGTCGTCGGAGTAGCGGATGGTTACCTGGCTCTTGGCATCGGGGCGCAGGTAGGTCATCTCCTGGCCTACTTTGCGGATGGTAGCCAGCTCCTGCAACAAGCTGTGCGACAAGTAGAGAGCCAACGGCATATAGTTCTCCGTCTCGCTGGTAGCGTAGCCGAACATCATGCCCTGGTCGCCGGCGCCCTGCTCCTCGGGAGCCTGGCGCACCACACCCTGGTTGATGTCGGGCGACTGCTCGTGCAGGCGGTTCATCACCTCGCAGGTATCGGCGTTGAAGAGATACTCGGGCTTGTTGTAGCCGATGTGGCGGATGGTGTGCCGGATAATGGCCTCGGCATCGACGTGGGCGGTCGACTTGATTTCGCCGGCCACGAGCGCAAAATCCGTCGTCACGAGGGTTTCGCAGGCTACTTTGGCCGTGGGGTCCTGGCGCAGGTATTCGTCGAGAATGGCGTCGGAAATCTGGTCGGCAACTTTATCGGGGTGGCCTTCCGAAACCGATTCGGAAGTGAACAGATAGGGCATGGCGGGAAATTAACAAACAAAAATCCGCCCGCCGGGCCAGTCAAGGGCGCGGGCGGGCGGGGCGTAAAACTACTCATTAAATCCTGAGCGGGCACGCTTTGGCCCCACAAAGGCTAGGCTAAGGCCGGCGGCAAAACCTTCTCGCACACCAGCACCACGAGCCGGCCGCGCAGGTCAGTAGTGGCAAATAAATAAATTTCGCCCCCTTCCCGAATGCCCGTGCGCCGCCGGAAATCGGCCACCGACTCGGGAAAATTGCGCGTTGTAACGTGCGCCCGGCCCTCCGGCCCCAGAAATTTCTTAAGGCTAGGCCCATCAGCTTTCTCCGTGGCCAGAATGCGAAAGATGCGCCCCGGAAAATCGGCCCGCAGTTCCTGGCTGGTATACAGGTGGCTGTGCTGCTGCAATTTAAGTAACTCGAAAGCCGTGCCAATGCTCTTGAAGGCGCCCGCCTTGAGAATGGCCGCGTTCGGCTCGTAGAGGTACTGCTGGGCCTCGGCGTAGCGCGGGATGGCGCGCGCCTCGCGGGCCCGGTTCACCCGAAACTCGTGCTGGGAGCCGTCGCGGCGCAGGTTCACGGCCAGCCGCTCGGGGTCGATGGCGGGCTCTTCGCCCAACTCATACAGCACCTCTTTCACCTCGTTATCCACGGCAATCACCCAGATGCGGCGCACATGCTTCAACTCCTGAATGGCCAGCTCGATATCCAGCATGGGCGAGGTTTTGAGCAGGATGCGCGGCGCGTGGCGCAGCAGCAGCGGCAGCAGGCGCGGCACATCGGGCTCGCAGTCGGCCAGTCGGAAAGTCTTGCCGCCGCGCTGGTCGCGCCGGGCGGGGTCCAGGAAAAGCCAGTCGTACGCCTCATCGCTGGCTTTGAGAAAAGCCGCCGCGTCGGCCGCGTGGGTCGTCACGTTCTCAATGCCCAACTGACGCAGATTATACGTTACCACGGCGGCTAGCTCAGCGTTGCGCTCCACATAATCGACGTGTGGCACCACAGCCGCGAAATGTGCGGCATCGGCTCCGAAGCCGCCCGTGAGGTCAGCCAGCCGGGCGGAGCCGGCTACCAGTGCCGCCTTGTAGGTGGCAGTTTGCTCCGAAGAAGCCTGCTCCACGGATAGCGCCGGCGGGAAAATCAGCTCTTGGTTATCGGCCCAGGTGGGCAGCTTCACGCGGGCCTTTTGGCGGGCCTGAATCTGGCGTACCAGTTCGGGCACGGGTAGGTGGGGGTGGCGGCGGGCCTGCAAAGCGAGGTGGGCCGGGTCGTCGTGCAGGTGGGCGGCCACGTAGCGTCGGGCCGCCTCGGGTAAAGGGAAGTCCATTATGCAGCTACTAACGCAAAAACTGGCCGACTGGTGCATTGCCAGTCGTGCCAGTTAATAGTTTGCGGTTAAAATGAAGAAGTTACGAAGTGGCTAAAGCTGCCAGCGCAAGGCCAGCACCGGGTGGCCGGCTGTGGTAGCTATGCCTACACCCGCCGGCCGCAGCCGGGGCCACAAGGTGCCGTGTGCGCCCGGGGTGCCCGTGTTGTAGTTGTCCACCGCTTGCTTGAGGTACTCGTTGGTGTTGCGGTTGATAAAGATGGTGCCAATCAGGCTGGCCACCGCCAAGCCCGCCGCCACCTGTTGCGTACTGTTAAAGTACTGAGCATCATCGCCCTTAAATACTTGTGAGGCATACAGGCCTACCGCGCCCACCAGTACTACCTTATCAACCAAGTAGAGGGTTTTTTGACGTTTGTAGCTATTCAACTCCTGTAAGGCTTCAGTATTACCAGCAAGGTAGGGCCGCAGGCCACCGCCAAAAAAGCCAGCACTTTTGTAGTTGTCCTCGCCCGTTTTGCCGGGCGGCAGGAAGTAGAAGTTGTGCTGGGGGCCGTGCTGGCCCCGCTCCAGGTCTTCGGGCGAAAGGCGAATAGTAGTCGGCGCCTGTTGGGCGGCCACCGGCTGCGCGCTCAGGCCGAGGCTGGCGGCTAGCGAGGCGGCTGCCAGCCAGCTTACTACCCGGTTAGAAGAAAGAATAGCGAAGGTCATAGCCGGCAAAGGTAGCGCTCACGGGCAGCGTCCCAACGCCATAACAAAGCCGTATCTTTGCGGTTGGATTACACGACCTTTCATTTGCCAACTATCATGGTAGAAACTAAGCCCACGACCTACGTTCCGTACAAAGTAAAAGACCTGAGCCTGGCCGAGTGGGGCCGCAAGGAAATCCGCCTGGCGGAAGCCGAAATGCCCGGTCTCATGTCGCTGCGCGCCGAGTTTGGCCCCAGCAAGCCCCTGAAAGGTGCCCGCATCGCCGGCTGCCTGCACATGACCATCCAAACGGCCGTGCTCATCGAAACCCTCATTGAGTTGGGTGCTGATGTAACGTGGTCGTCGTGCAACATCTTCTCGACTCAGGACCACGCTGCCGCGGCCATTGCCGCCGCTGGCATCCCGGTGTATGCCTGGAAGGGTATGAACGAGGAAGAATTCAACTGGTGCATCGAGCAGACGCTATTCTTCGGCGAAGAGCGCCAGCCGCTCAATATGATTCTCGACGACGGCGGTGACCTCACCAACATGGTTCTCGACCAATTCCCTGAGATGGCCGCTGGCATCAAGGGCGTGTCGGAAGAAACGACGACCGGCGTGCTACGCCTCATCGAGCGCGTGAAAACTGGCTCGCTGCCCTTCCCCGCCTTCAACATCAACGACTCGGTTACCAAGTCGAAGTTTGACAACAAGTACGGCTGCAAAGAGTCGGCCGTAGACGCTATCCGCCGGGCTACCGACGTGATGATGGCCGGCAAAGTAGCCGTAGTGGCCGGTTACGGCGACGTAGGAAAAGGCACCGCCGCCAGCCTGCGCGGCGCTGGCGCCCGCGTTATCGTGACGGAAATCGACCCTATCTGCGCCCTACAAGCCGCTATGGACAGCTACGAGGTGAAGAAGATGGAGAACGCCATCCCGCGCGCCGACATCGTAATCACCACTACCGGCAACTGCGACATCATCCGCGAGGAGCATTTTCGCGCCCTCAAGGATAAGGCTATCGTCTGCAACATCGGCCACTTCGATGATGAAATCGACATGGCGTGGCTCAACAAAAACTACGGCCACACCAAAGACACGGTGAAGCCGCAGGTTGACCTCTACAACATTGACGGCAAAGAGGTTATCATCCTGGCTGAAGGCCGCTTGGTAAACCTGGGCTGCGCCACCGGCCACCCCTCGTTCGTGATGTCGAACTCCTTCACCAACCAAGTGCTGGCCCAGCTGGAGCTGTGGAAGGATGCCGACAAGTACGAAAACCAGGTGTACACCCTGCCCAAGCACCTCGACGAGAAGGTAGCCCGCCTGCACCTCGCCAAAATTGGTGTGGAGCTGGACGAGCTGACCCCTAAGCAGGCCGACTACATCAAGGTGCCCATTGAAGGTCCCTTCAAGTCGGACCTCTACCGCTACTAAGCCCTAAGTAAGGCCTAACCAGCCCAATATCACGCTCATAAAAAAAGCCGTCGCAGTTTGCGACGGCTTTTTTTATGAGCGTGATTATGATTGTCTTAGCCAGCCGCCGCCGCTTATTTTCTAAAATTTAAAATCCGGCTCCCAGAGGCAGCGCGTAGGTGCGGCGATAGCCGAAATACATTGCGAATGTTGCAAAATATACTTACCAGTAAGCTTTTCCGCCGGCCCACGGTGCAGCTTGGATTACTTGGGGCGGCGGCCCTACTGACGTGGGCCAGCTGGCAGGAGCCCAGCCTGCACGATTATCCCCAGCCTATCAGCGTGGCGGCGGTGCGGCTGGCTGGCCCCGGCCCCGCGCTGGCGGCCATGCACGACCAGGTAGTGGGATTGCCCGGCATCACGGCCTGCACCGTCAACGCCGACGCCCGGTCGCTGGCCTTCACCTACCACCCCGACGAGGTGACGCCCGCCCAGGTGTGCCAGCAGCTGCCGGCCGCCTGGCACGCGCAGCTCTACCAGGCGCCCATGCAGCTCGTCACGGGCCCGCAGTGCCCGGTGCCCCAGGGCTACCTCGTGGCCCTCGACCGCCTTCGGTTTGCGCTCAACCTGCGGCGGCTGTTTGTAAACGTTTGATACATCACTCTTCTTTACTACCCCTTTTTTCTTTCAGTATGACAACTATTACCCGCAAAATGCCGCTGACCTTGCTGCTAGCCGCCACGCTCCTAGGCAGCTGTAGCAAAAACAACGAGTCGCCGGCTCCCACCACTACTACCCAGACGCTGTATGACCGGCTGGGTGGCCTGCCCGCCGTATCGGCCGTGGTAGACCAGTTTATCACCAACGTGGTGGCCGAGAGCATGACGCCCAACTCCAACCTCAAACGCACGTTCACGCCGCTGCTTCAGTCGGGCAACTCCTTCCGGGTGGCCTCGCTGCGCAATCACCTCATCGACCAGATTGGCCAGGCCGCCGGTGGCCCACTGCAATACAAGGGCCTGTCGATGCCCGCCGCGCACCAAGGCATGAACATCACCGACGCGGAGTTCAACGCTCTCGTAGCCGAGCTTGGCAAAGCCATGACGACCAAAGGCGTGCCCGCCGCCCAGCAAACCGAAGTAGTAAATATCCTGGCCCCGCTCAAGTCGAGCATCGTCGGCAAATAGCGTTTGTTAAAAAGCAAAGAACCCCACTGCGGCCGGCTGGCTGCGGTGGGGTTCTTTGTCTTTGTGCTGGTTAGTTAATTCAGAAACTGGGTGTCGGTCAGCGCCTCGCTTATCTCCCAGAGCTCCTTATTATTGGCTGGGGTATTAAAATTACTTTTCACCGGCTCAGGCTTCTTCTTGCTGAAAAAGCCGCCGCTAGTGGCGGCCACGCTAGGGTCGGTAGCCAGGAAAAGACTGGTTTCGGCGCCCTTTTCGGGCGAAATCATGAAGGGCCGGCCCAGCGCCAGCACCGCCGACAGCCAGCCGCCCGACTGCTTGCCGTAGCCAGTGGCCACCGCGCCGGGGTGCAGCGAGTTCGTCGTCACATTGGTGATGCCGTGGGCGCGCAGCCGCTGGGCCAGCTCCTGGGTGAACATGATGTTCCAGAGCTTGGTGTTGCCGTACTCCCACATAGGGCTGTATGACTGCTCCGATTGCAGGTCGGTGAGCGTAGGCTTGGAAAAGCGGTAGGCCATCGAGGCCACGTTGACGATGCGGGCGGCCGGGCTTTTTTGCAGTAAATCAAACAGCAGGCTGGTCAGCAAAAATGGCCCCAGGTGGTTGGTGGCCAGCGTCATCTCGTAGCCATCGGCCGATAGCTGGCGCTCGGCCCCGAACATCAGGCCGGCGTTGTTCACCAGCACGTCGAGGTGCGGGTATTTGTCGTGGATTTGGGCGGCTACGTCGCGCACCTGCTGCATTAGCGAGAGGTCGGCTAGCACAATATCCACCTTTTGATTGCCGGTGTCGGCAATAATTTCCTGCTGCGTGCGCTCGGCTTTGCGGCGGTTGCGAGCCAGTATGACAACGTGCGCGCCCTGGCGGGCCAGCTCGCGGGCTGTGACCTCGCCAATGCCCGACGTAGCGCCGGTAACGAGGATGATTTTATCTTGAAGGGTAGGCATAAGAATGGGAGAGGGGAAAAGCTGGCTAGCCATACGTAGGATGACGAAGCGGGGACCGGGATATTTCACCGTCGGCCCTGCGCCCACATCCTGCAAAACCTCGGATATTTGCCCCAATGCCCGCCATTTCGCTCTCCGTCGTCATCATCACGTTCAATGAAGAGGCCAACATTGCCCGTTGCCTTCAGGCGCTAGGCGACGTAGCCGATGAAGTGCTGGTGGTCGATTCCTTCTCCACCGACCGCACAGTAGCTATTTGCCAGGAGCACGGTGCCCGCGTGGTGCAAAATGCCTTCGTGGGCTACGTGGAGCAAAAGAACTTCGCCACCGACCAGGCTATGTTCGACCATGTATTGCAGCTCGACGCCGATGAAGTCCTCACCGACGAGCTACGCCAGAGCATCCAGCAAGCCAAAAACAACTGGCAGCACGCCGCCTACTCACTGGCCCGCCTCACCAACTATTGCGGCACCTGGGTGCGCCACGGCGGCTGGTACCCCGACCGCAAGCTGCGCCTCTACGACCGCCGCCTGGGCCGCTGGCAGGGCCTGCTGCTGCACGAGCACTATGAGGTGCAGCCCGGCCAAACCACCGGCCAGCTCGCCGGCGATGCCCGGCACTATTCCTACCATTCCATTGCCCAGCACGTCAGCCAGCTCAATAAATTCACCAGCATCACGGCCCAGGAGCGGGCGCTGAAGGGCAAAACGCGGGTCACGGTTTTCCATTTGGTACTCAAGCCCCTCTGGAAATTCGTGCACGGCTACGTGTTCCGGCTGGGCTTTCTGGATGGCTTCGCGGGCCTGAGCATCGCCGCTATCTCGGCCGCCGGCGTTTTCCTGAAATTCGCCAAGCTGAAAACCGGCACCCAAAACGCGCCCACCGCATGAGCCAGCCGACTTTCCTCGTCTCCCGCACCGATGCCATCGGTGATGTCGTGCTCACGCTGCCCGTAGCGGGCTGGCTCAAGCAGCAATACCCTGGCTGCCGGGTGGTGCTCATTGGGCGCGCCTACACAGCCGCCGTAGCCGCCGCCTGCCCGTGGGTTGATGAGTTTCTGGAATTTAATGCGCTGATAGCGATGGGTAAGCTGTCCCCCGCAACCTTGCTGGCCGAGCTGCGCGCCTACGCTGCCACGGCCATCATCCACGTTTTTCCGAACAAGCTACTGGCTCGGCTGGCCCGGCAGGCCGGTATCCCGGTGCGCATCGGCACGCGCAACCGCTTATTTCATTGGCTCACCTGCAACCGGCTGGTGGCGCTCAGCCGTCGCCATTCGCCGTTGCACGAGGCGCAGCTCAACTTGCAGCTGCTCGCGCCGCTGGGGTATAAGCAACCGCTGGAATTGTCCGCCGTGGCCCCGCTTGTGCGTCTGGAAGCCGCCGTGCCGCTACGCCCCGAGCTACGGCAGCTGCTAGCCGCTCGGCAACCCGGCCAGCTCAACGTAATCCTGCACCCGCGCAGCCGGGGTAGCGCCCGCGAATGGGGCCCGGCGCATTTCGGCCAGCTAGCCGAAATGCTGCATGCCGCCGGGCACCGCATATTCGTCAGCGGCACGGCTGCCGAAGGTGTTGAGCTAGCCGATTGGTTGCGCGAAAACGCCGAATTTCTAGCTGCTGACCTCACCGGCCAACTGGAGCTGCCGGAGTTTATCGCCTTCATCGCCGCCGCTGATGGGCTGGTGGCCGGTAGTACCGGCCCGCTGCACCTCGCCGCCGCTTTAAGTCGCCACGCGCTGGGGCTTTACCCGCCTATTAAGCCCATGCACCCGGGGCGCTGGGGGCCGCTGGGGCCACATGCCGAATACCTGGTTTTTGACCGTCCCAATTGCCAGGCTTGCCGCATGCAGCCTGCTGATTGCACCTGTATCAAGGCCATTGGAGCGGCTGCCGTCGCGGCGCAGGTCGCAAACTGGCGGCCACTTTAGGCAACCTAGCAGCCACCTGCTACCGTACGTACAGTTCAAAGTAGGTACACCGAACCGCAAAATAGTTCCCGCTACCACGCTATTCGCGTGTTGGTCAAACTAATTGGCGATACTCCGGTCTTACTTTTGCCCGGTTCCCGACCTTACTACCTGCACTATTCTGCCCATTATGAGTGACTCTCCCGAACGGGTGAAGCTGAGCAAAGAGGAAAAAGACCGGCGCTTTCAAGCCGAGTTGATGCCTGTGCTCGACCCGCTCTACAACTTCGCCTATCGCCTTACGCTCGACGAAGACGATGCCAACGACCTGGTGCAGGAAACCTACCTCAAGGCGTACCGCTTTTTCGAGTACTTCGAGCCTGGCACCAATGCCAAGGCGTGGCTTTTTCGCATTCTGAAAAACTCGTTCATCAACGATTTTCGGAAGAAAAGCAAGCAGCCCGCTAAGGTTGACTACAGCGAAGTTGAAGGTTATTACAACCCCGATGAGGTAGAGGGCGATGCCGACACCGGCGCTTCCTCTTCCGACCTACGCCAGCAGTCTACCCGCGACCTTATCGGCGACGAGGTAGCGAGTGCACTAAATTCGCTACCCGTTGATTTTCGGACGGTTATCATTCTCTGCGACCTCGAAGGCTTCACCTACGAGGAGATGGCGAAGGTGCTCGACATCCCCATCGGTACGGTGCGCTCGCGCCTGCACAGAGCCCGCAATTTCCTCAAGGACAAGCTCGAAAAATACGCCTCCTCGATGGGCTACGGGAACGAAGCGGCCGAGGGCGCCGTTGATGCCGCCGAACCCGATGATGACAATCGGTAATTTTTAGTATCACCATTTAACCCCAGGCTAAGACCCTGTTCCCGTTTCGCTCATGGAAGCTACTGCTACTACAACCAACCTGTCGGCTCCCCTTGCCTCCCCCCTGGCCAGTGTCCCCGACTGCGACCGCGTGAACATTGTACTTGACCAGCTTCTCGACGGACGGGTCCTGACGGAAGAAGATGAGGATTACCTCATTCACCACGGCGATGACTGCTCGCCTTGCTTCGAAGACATTAAGAAGCAGCAGTTCTTTATCGGCTTTCTGAACCAGAAAGTGAGCCGCCGTCCGGCGCCTTCGGCGCTGCCGAACGCCATCATGGCGCGTTTGCACGCCGAAATGGCCTAGCTTTGCGGCCCTATGCAGGGCAAAATCATTGTATTCTCAGCTCCCTCGGGAGCGGGCAAAACGACTATCGTGCACCGGCTCATGGGTTTAATCCCGGAGCTTAGCTTTTCTATCTCTGCCTGTACCCGCGACCGCCGGGGCCGCGCCGAGGAAAATGGGAAGGACTACCACTTCATTTCCGTGGCGGATTTTCAGGATAAAATCCGCCACGACGAATTTGTGGAGTGGGAAGAAGTGTACGAAGGTGCGTTCTACGGCACCCTCAAATCGGAAATCGAGCGCATCTGGTCCAAAGGTCAGCATGCCATTCTCGACGTCGATGTAAAGGGCGGCCTCAGTATCAAGGAGTTCTATAAGGACCGGGCGCTGGCCATCTTCGTGCGGCCCCCGTCCATTGACGCCTTGGCTCAGCGCCTCACCGCGCGGGCTACCGACTCTACCTCCAGCATTTCTTCGCGGGTGTACAAAGCCACGTTCGAGCTTGCCTTCGAGGATAAGTTCGACGTGACGGTTGTCAACGATGACCTCGAAGAAGCCGTAGCCCACGCCGAAAAGCTGGTGCGCGACTTCATCCAGGCCGACGACGCTCCCGAAGCGGTATGATGCCGGCCAGCCCCGCCTCCCGGCGCGTAGGCCTGCTATTCGGCTCGTTCAACCCCATCCACATCGGCCACCTCATCCTGGCCGAGCACTTCGCCACGCGCACCGATTTGGCCGAAGTGTGGCTGGTAGTATCGCCCCAAAACCCCTCCAAGGTAGGAGCCGAGCTACTGCCGGAAACCCAGCGGCTACATTTTGTGGAGCAAGCCATTGTTGGTAATGCCCGGCTGCGAGCCGAGCCCATCGAATTTGAGTTGCCCCGCCCTAGCTACACCATCGCTACCCTCGATGCGCTAAGAGCCCGCCATCCCGGCACCGACTTCGTATTGCTGATGGGTGGCGACAACCTGCCCGGCCTGCCGCGCTGGCAACAGGCCGAGCGCATTCTGAGTGAGGTAGACATCTACGTGTATCCCCGCCCCGGCACCACGCTGCCGGACTTAGCGCCTTTCCCCCGGGTGCAGGTGATGCAAGCACCGTTGCTTGACATCTCGGCTACCTACGTGCGCGAAAGCCTGCGTACCGGGCGCTCTATCCGCTATCTGGTGCCAGCCGTTGTTGAAGCTGAGTTCGCTGGGAAGCAATAAGAATAATTAATCCACAAAAAAGCCCGACGATATTTCGCCGGGCTTTTTTGTGGGTGGTAATGACCTCAGATGGTCATAATCTCCAGCTCTTTCTTGGTAAACAGCTTGTCTACCTCAATGATGTGGGCGTCGGTGTATTTCTGCACCTTGGCTTCCGCATCCTTTACGGCATCTTCGGAGGCGCCGTCTTTCTGTAGCTTGCGCAGGGCTTCGTTGGTGTCTTTGCGGATGGCGCGGACGCGCACTTTGCCGCCTTCCACTTCGTTTTTGGCCTGCTTCACGAGGTCACGGCGGCGCTCTTCCGTCATGGACGGAATATTGAGGCGGACGCCGTCGGCATCGGCCACGGGGTTAAGACCTAGGTCGCTGTTGCGGATGGCCTTCACCACCTCGTTCACCATATTTTTCTCCCAAGGCTTGATGTGCAGCGAGCGCGCATCGGGAGCCGAGATATTGGCAATCTGCGATACGGGCGTGGGCGTGCCGTAATAGTCTACTTTCAGGCCATCGAGCATGGCCGGCGAGGCTTTACCCGCCCGAATGCGGCTCATTTCTACGCCTACGTGGGCTACGGCTTTGCCCATCGATTCCTCAGCGTCGCTGAGGTAAAATTGAATTTCCTCGTCCATGTTAAATGAAAGTGTCAGTTAATCGTCGGTAGTCAGCAGGGCTTTCGGTGGCAAAGTTTAGCAAAGAGGCAGACAACTAGCAACGGCCCTCGCAACAACTACTCAAATCAGGCTTGTTCCGGCTGGTTGCCTACCAGCGGCTGGAGGCTGCTATGCTTCGTGTCGAGTGACGCGGCGGCCGTGCGCCGGGCATCGGTGCCGGGAGCCATCGTCACGAGCGTACCCAGGCTTTCGCCGGCAATGAGGCGCTCTAGGTTACCCTGCGAATTCATGTCGAATACGATGATGGGTAGGTTGTTCTCCTTGCAGAGCGTGAAGGCCGTCATATCCATCACGTTGAGGTTTTTGCTGATAACCTCGTCAAACGTGATTTCGGTGTAGCGCGTGGCGCTGGGGTCCTTCTCGGGGTCGGCGGTGTAGATACCGTTCACGCGGGTGCCTTTCAGCACCACGTCGGCCTCAATCTCGATGGCGCGGAGCGAGGCGGCCGAGTCGGTAGTGAAGTAAGGCGAGCCAATGCCAGCCCCAAAAATGACCACGCGGCCTTTCTCCAGGTGGCGCACTGCCCGGCGGCGGATATAGGGCTCGCACACCCGCTGAATGGTGAGGCCCGACAGCAGGCGCGTGGGCACATCCATCTTTTCGAGGGCGCTTTGCAGAGCCATCGAGTTGATGACAGTGGCCAGCATGCCCATGTAGTCGCCCTGCACGCGGTCGAGGCCGAAGTGCTCGGCCTGCACGCCCCGGAAGATGTTGCCGCCGCCAATCACGACGGCCACTTGCACACCCTGGGAGGCCACGGCCTTGATTTCGGCAGCGTACTGCATCAGGCGGTCGGCGTCGATGCCGTACTGCTGCTGGCCCATCAGCGCTTCGCCGCTGAGCTTTAGAAGAATTCGGTGGTAGGTCACAGGTAAGGGATAACTGAAAGTCGGGGAGGAGGGAGGCTAGGCGAACTGCACCAGCACTTGCCCCTTGGTTACGTTGGCGCGCAGGGCTACCTTGATGCTCTCGACGGTGCCATCGGCGGGGGCTTTCAAAATATTTTCCATCTTCATGGCTTCCAGCACCAGCAGCGGGTCGCCCTTCTGCACGGCCTGGCCGGGCTGCACCCGAATGTCGATGATGAGGCCGGGCATGGGGGCCTTCAGCTCGTTAACCTTCGTAGCGGTTGCGCTGGTAAGCCCCATGCGGTCGAGGAGCTGGTCAAACCGGTCTTTGGCTTGTAGCTCTACGCGCTGGCCGTTGATTTTTAAGACGAAAGCTTTGGCAGCGTAATCGGCGCTCACCAGCTCGGCATTGTATGACTTGCCTTGGTGCACTATGTGGTAGCGGCCATCGCCCAGGGGCGCCACATCCCATAAAAAGGGCTGGCCGTTGAGCGTGACGGAGTCGGCGGCGCGGAAGTCCACCTCCCAGCTATGAGCCGGGCCAGTGCTGATATGGAGCATAAAGAAGCCGGCCCTACTGGCCGAAACGGGGTTAAAGGTAAGCCAAATCTTAATTTCATGCGGAACTTGCTGGCCTTATACTGAGTCTGCCTCTTGCATGAAATATTCGTTTCCCGGTAGTTTTATTTTAGTTCTTTTGGCTGGCGCCACGGCCTTCGGGCAGTCGGGCGGCAGCCGCGATAAAGAAGCGCGCCGAAAAGGGAGTGAGCCAGCGGCCAGTACCTCAGCTACTTCGAGCGGAATTACGGTGCCCTCCTGGCTGCCACCCGCCGCGCCCTATCAGCCCACCCCGACGCAGCTAACCGACGTTACGGACACGAAGCTCGACGTGCGCTTCGACTACGCGCACCAATACTTGTTGGGTACGGCCATCCTCACGCTACACTCCCATTTTTACCCGCAATCCGTGGCGGTGCTGGATGCCAAGGGCTTCATCATCAAAACGGTGCAGCTGGTGGGCGGCAAGGCGCTCACGTACAAGTACGACGGCCGCCAACTGGCCGTCAACCTTGACCGCGCCTATTCCCGCGAGCAAAACTATCAGCTGCGCATCACCTACGTAGCCCGGCCTAACGAGCTGCCCGCCGGCGGCAGTGAGGCCATCACGTCGGCCAAGGGTTTGTACTTCATCAACCCGATAGGGAAGGAGGGCAACAAGCCGCGTCAAATCTGGACGCAGGGCGAGACGGAGGCTAGCTCCTGCTGGTTTCCGACCATCGACCGGCCCAACCAACGCATGACGCAGGAAATCAGCCTGACGGTAGAGGACCAGTTTAAAACGCTCTCCAACGGGGTGATGACCACCTCGCGTAAAAACCCCGACGGTAGTCGCACTGATATCTGGCGCCAGAGCCTACCCGCCGCCCCGTACCTCTCCATGCTAGCCGTGGGCGATTTCGCTGTGGTAAACGATACTTGGCGTGGCAAAGCAGTAGACTACTACGTGGAGCCGAAATACAAGAGCACGGCTAAGGCCGTATTCGGTCACACGCCCGAAATGATGGAGTTCTTCTCCAAAAAGCTGGGCGTTGATTTTCCTTGGGAGAAGTACGCGCAGATTGCCGTGCGCGACTACGTGAGCGGCGCGATGGAAAATACCTCCGCTACGGTCCACGGCGCGGCTATTCAGCTTACCCGCCGCGAGTTACTGGATAATCCTTACGAAACGTCCGAGTCGGTTATCGCCCACGAGCTGTTTCACCACTGGTTTGGCGACTATGTCACCTGCGAGTCGTGGAGCAACCTGCCGCTCAACGAAAGCTTCGCCAACTACTCGCAGTACCTCTGGGCCGAGCACAAGTACGGGGCCGAAGCCGCTGCCCTCGTGCAGCAGCAAGACCTGACGCACTACCTAGAGGAGGCGGAGTCGAAGCGCGAGCCACTCATCCGCTACCACTATGCCGCCCGCGAAGACATGTTCGACCGTCACTCCTACGAGAAGGGCGGCCGGGTGCTGCACATGTTGCGCAAGTACATCGGCGACGAGGCGTTCTTCACTGCCCTCAACCGTTACCTTACCCAGAACAAGTACACCGCTGTCGAAATCAGTAAGCTGCGCGTAGCTTTCGAAGAAACCACCGGCGAGGACCTGCAATGGTTCTTCGACCAGTGGTTCATGCAGCGCGGCCACCCCGAGCTTAAAGTCTCGCACAGCTACAACAACGGCCAGGTGTTGCTCCACGTGCAGCAAACCCAGGACACGCTATTTCAGCCCGTATTCCGCCTGCCGGTGTCCGTCACCGTGTGGCAGAAAGAAAAGCCCACCGAGCACCGCATCACTATTACCAAAGCCGACCAAACGTTCTCCTTCCTCGCTGCCGACAAGCCCACTATGGTGAAGTTCGACAGCGAAAGCCAACTGCTGGCCCAATTGGAAGAGGAGCGGAGCACCGAAGAAATCATTTTCCAGTTCTACCACGCCCAGAACTACTTGCAGAAGTACGAGGCCATGGACTTGCTTCAGAACAAGACTACCGACTTCGCCGTGAGCGGGCTTATGCGCAACGCGCTCCTCGATAATTTCTATGCCGTCCGGCGCACTGCCCTCGACCACCTACGTGGCTACCGCGGGGCCAGCGCCAGTACCGTGCGCGCCGATGTGCAGCGCCTCGCCACCACCGACCCCAGCAGCGCCGTGCGGGCCCAGGCGCTACTCACGCTGGCTAGCTTCCCCAACGAAAACTACACCACCACCTATCAAGCTGCTCTGCGCGATAGTTCCTACGTAGTCGAAGCCGCCGCCATCGACGCCCTCACTAAGCTCCCCGCCAGCAACGCCCGCGCCCAGATAGCCGCCCTCGAAAACACGCCTAATTCCAGCCTAGTTGTGGCCGTAGCCAACTACTACGCCCAGCGCGGCGGCATGGAGCAGTACGCGTGGTTCATGCGTCGCCTACCCGACCTCGCCGACAACGACCTCTATACTTACCTCCAGGCCTTCGGCACCTTCATGGTCCAGATGCCCGTCATCGAGCGTGAAAAAGGCGTGCAGACCTTGGAGCGAATGGCCCGCACGCACCCGCAATATGTGGTGCGGCTAGGTGCCTACCGCGGCCTGATGGCGCTTACGGCCAGCCAGCCCGACTTAAAAGCAACGCTGCTTGACATAAAAAGTAAGGAAACCGATGAGCGCCTCAAAGCCTACTACAACTTGATGTAAGTCAAGCTGTGAATGAAAAAAGCAGGGGCGTAAGTGAGCTAAAGAGAACTGCGGCCCAGAAAAAAGAAATGACTTTTTCTGGGCTACCTCTTGCATCTTCCAAAAAAACCTGTACTTTTGCGTCTCAATTCCGGTAAACGACTGGGTTGGCACACAAATGGGGGTATCGCATAGCGGCAATTGCGGGTGACTGTAACTCACCTCCTTCGGGTTCATAGGTTCGAGTCCTGTTACCCCCACATTTGAATTTTTGATGCCTTCTGCGGGAGTAGCTCAGTTGGTAGAGCGGCAGCCTTCCAAGCTGCAGGTCGCGGGTTCGAACCTCGTCTCCCGCTCAAAAATTAAAAAGAATAAGCCGTTTTAGCTCAGTGGTAGAGCACTTCCTTGGTAAGGAAGAGGTCATGGGTTCAAATCCCATAAATGGCTCAGCAAATACGACGCTGCCTATCTTTACGAAAGGTTAGCGCCGGGTCAGCAAAGAAAAAGCGATACGCAGCATATAAGCCTGAATTGGCCCAAGCTGGGTTTCGCTTTTCTTGCGATAGGGCCACCCTAGTTGCTTTTCAGTTTTTAATTCCCTCTTTTTTCTCAACTCTTTACAATGGCTAAAGAAAATTTCGACCGGTCGAAGCCGCACGTAAACATCGGCACCATCGGTCACGTTGACCACGGCAAGACGACCCTGACCGCTGCCATCACGATGGTATTGGCAAACCAGGGTCTGGCTGAAAAGCGCGACTTCTCCTCGATTGACAACGCCCCCGAGGAAAAAGAGCGTGGTATCACTATCAACACCGCCCACGTAGAATACTCGACCCAGAACCGTCACTACGCTCACGTTGACTGCCCCGGTCACGCTGACTACGTGAAGAACATGGTAACGGGTGCTGCCCAGATGGATGGCGCTATCCTCGTGGTAGCTGCTACCGACGGCCCAATGCCCCAGACCCGTGAGCACATCCTGCTCGCCCGTCAGGTAGGTGTTCCCCAGCTGGTAGTGTTCATGAACAAAGTGGACATGGTGGATGACCCCGAGTTGCTTGAGCTCGTGGAAATGGAAATCCGCGAACTCCTCTCGTTCTACAACTTCGACGGCGACAACATTCCAGTTATCCAGGGCTCGGCCCTAGGCGGCTTGAACGGCGATGCCAACTGGGTTCCTAAAATCAACGAGCTGATGGACGCGGTTGACTCGTTCATTCCGATTCCTGCTCGTCTGACCGACCTGCCCTTCCTGATGCCGGTAGAGGACGTGTTCTCGATTACTGGCCGTGGCACCGTAGCCACCGGTCGTATCGAGCGCGGTATCATCAACTCGGGTGAGCAAGTTGACATCCTCGGCATGGGTGCCGAAGGCCTGAAATCGACGGTAACGGGTGTGGAAATGTTCCGCAAAATCTTGGACCGTGGCGAAGCTGGTGACAACGTAGGTCTGCTGCTCCGTGGTATTGAAAAAGAAGCCATCCGTCGCGGCATGGTTATCTGCAAGCCCGGTTCGGTAAAGCCCCACCAGAAGTTCAAGGCTGAGGTGTACGTACTCTCGAAAGAGGAAGGCGGCCGCCACACTCCTTTCTTCAACAACTACCGTCCGCAGTTCTACCTGCGTACCACCGACGTTACCGGTATCATCACTCTCCCCGAGGGCGTTGAAATGGTAATGCCCGGCGACAACATCACCATCACGGTTGAGCTCATCAACAAGGTGGCAATGGAGAAAGGCCTCCGCTTCGCTATCCGTGAGGGTGGCCGTACGGTAGGTGCCGGTCAGGTAACCGAAATCCTCGACTAGTTTTAGCCATCTGGCTAAGTTAAAAGCGCCCCTGAGCAATCAGGGGCGCTTTTTTTCTAGTAAAACTTTATAAGTTATTCAGCAAATGTTGCCTAGCTAACAAAGTTTTACTACCTTTGCACTCCCGTTGACAAACAACGTCAAGAGGACCCGCATACACGAGTGTAGTTCAAGGGTAGAATAGAGGTCTCCAAAACCTTTGATGGGAGTTCGAATCTCTCCACTCGTGCCACTTGGGGCCGCCGCATGGCGGCTCTTTTTTACGCCTCACCGGCTTGATTGCGACATGGCTAAGCTGAACAACTATTTCCGCGATACCATTGAGGAGATGCGTTACAATGTAACGTGGCCCTCGACCACCGAGCTCCAAAAGAGCGCCGGCCTGGTGCTGGTTGGCTCGCTGGTGTTTGCTGCTGTGGTGGGTTTGATGGACGTGAGCTTTAACTCCGTCCTCAACGCATTTTACCAATCTTTCGCCCGCTAGTATTACGAGAAATGGGTGAGTTGAAATGGTACGTGGTGCGCTCCGTGAGTGGCCAGGAGAAAAAAGCTAAGACCTACATGGAGACCGAAATCGGTCGCCATAACCTTCAGGACCTGCTGCCGCAGGTGCTGATTCCGGTCGAGAAGGTGTTCGAGATGCGTAACGGCAAGAAGCGCGTCCGGGAGCGTAACCTGTACCCAGGCTACATCATCATCCATTCGGACCTGACGCACGGTGAAGTTCAGAACATCATCACCTCTACGCCGGGCGTAATTGGTTTCCTGGGCGATAAGGAAACTAAAACGGCCAACGCTAAGCCGGTTCCGCTTTCGCTTAACGAAGTCAACCGCCTACTGGGCGTAGTAGACGAGGCCGAGGAGAAATCAGCCGAAATCGAAACTCCTTTCACGGTGGGCGAACTGGTAAAGGTTATCGATGGCCCATTCAATGGCTTCAGCGGCAACGTCAACGAAGTATTCGAAGAGCGTAAGAAGCTCAACGTAGTCGTTAAAATCTTTGGTCGGGCTCAGCCAGTAGAGTTGAGCTACACCCAGGTAGAAAAAGAGTAACTAACAATATACGTCGCCTGATATCCACTCCGGTCAGGCGGGGCTTCCACTAGGAGTATTATTTAAACTGAGGTTGACGCGAGTTACGTCACGCCAGCCGCAGCTTTACACACCAAATGGCCAAAGAAATTAGAGGTTACCTGAAACTTCAGGTAAAGGGAGGTGCGGCGAATCCTGCCCCACCAATTGGACCTGCGCTTGGTAGTAAAGGCTTGAATATCATGGAATTTTGCAAGCAGTTCAATGCTCGCACCCAAGATAAAGCTGGCCAAATCTGCCCCGTCCTGATTACGATGTACACGGATAAGTCTTTTGACTTTGTCATCAAGACTCCTCCGGTACCGGTTCTCCTCATGGATGCCGCTAAGTTGCAGAACGGCTCGAAAGAGCCCAACCGTAACAAAGTAGGCTCGGTGACTTGGGAGCAGGTTCGTACCATCGCCGAAACCAAAATGCCCGACTTGAACGCTTTCAAAGTGGAGTCGGCCATGAAGCAAGTTGCTGGCACCGCCCGCAGCATGGGTATCACCGTGAAGGGCGACTCGCCTTTTGCTGAATAACTAACCGGAGGACATACACAATGGCAGCAATCAGCAAAAAGCGCAAGGAAGCCCTTGCCAAGCATGACCTGACGCAGGTACGCAGCCTGCTCGAAGCCGCGCAAGTGGTTAAGGACATCACCTTCACCAAGTTCGACGCCTCGGTTGATATCGACGTTCGCTTGGGTGTAGACCCCCGCAAAGCCGACCAAATGGTGCGCGGTGTAGCCACCCTGCCCCACGGCACTGGCAAAACCGTTCGCGTGCTGGCCCTCGTGCCCGCTGACAAAGAAGCCGAAGCTACCGCAGCTGGTGCCGACTTCGTTGGTCTGGACGATTACATCGCCAAAATCGAGAAAGGCTGGACTGACATCGACGTAATTATCACCATGCCTTCGGTAATGGCGAAAGTTGGTCGCTTGGGTCGCGTACTTGGTCCCCGTGGCCTTATGCCGAACCCCAAGTCGGGTACGGTAACGACCGACGTGGCTAAGGCGGTGCAGGAAGTGAAAGCTGGTAAAATCGACTTCAAAGTTGACAAAACCGGTATCATCCACTGCTCAGTAGGTAAAGTATCGTTCGACCCCAGCAAGCTGGCTGAGAACGCGCTGGAAGTAATTCAGACGCTTGGTCGTTTGAAGCCTTCTTCGTCGAAAGGCACCTACATCCGTAGCATCACGCTCAGCAGCACCATGTCGCCCGGCGTACCGGTTGACAGCACGGTTTCTTCCGCACAATAATTTAACCAACCAGCCATGAATCGGGAAGAAAAACAAGCCCTCGTGGATGAGTTGAGCGAGAAGTTTCAGTCGCACAACGCATTCTATATCGCCGATGCCTCGGGCATGTCGGTAGCGAAAATCAACGATTTCCGTCGCCTCTGCTTCAACCGCGGCCTGGAATTCAAAGTATACAAAAACTCCTTCATCCGCAAAGCCCTCGATACCCTCGGCGGCGATACCACGGAGATGGACACGGCGCTGAAAGGCCAGTCGGGCGTATTGTTCTCGAAAGAGAGCGGCTCGGCTCCTGCCAAGCTGCTGAAGGACTTCTACAAAGCGCAGGCCTACGGCCGTGGCGTGACGCCGAAGCCCGCTCTGAAAGGTGCTTATGTAGCTGCTAGCATCTACACCGGCGCTGACCAGTTGGATACCCTCAGCACCATCAAAGGCAAGAACGAACTCATTGGTGAGGTTATCGGCTTGCTGCAATCGCCCGCCAAAAACGTTATCTCTGCTCTGTCGAGCGGCGGCAACATTCTGGCTGGCCTCCTCAAAACGCTTTCCGAAAAAGAAGAAGCTGCAGGCTAACCGCTGCTCATCCTTTTCAACTTTAAATTTTCAACACAACCTTTTTTTACCAATCTACAGAAATGGCAGATTTGAAAGCCTTCGCTGAGCAGCTTGTTAGCCTCACCGTTAAAGAAGTAAACGAACTCGCAGGTATCCTGAAGGATGAGTACGGCATCGAGCCTGCTGCTGCTGCTGCTCCTGCTGGCAACGGCGGTGGTGCTGCTGCTGCTGAAGCTCCCGAAGAGAAGACTTCGTTCGACGTAATCCTGAAAGCTGCTGGTGGCCAGAAGCTGGCAGTAGTTAAGCTGGTGAAAGACCTGACCGGCCTGGGCCTGAAAGAGGCTAAGGAACTGGTTGACGGTGCTCCCAAGCCCCTGAAAGAAGGCGTTACCAAAGATGAGGCCGAAGGCCTGAAGAAGCAGCTTGAAGAAGCTGGTGCTGAAGTAGAAGTTAAGTAGGTTCGCCTACGGGCTTGCTCCCGAATCGGATTAGGCCTGGCACTTAGCCAGGTCTTTTCCTGTTTGTAGGAGAATAAGTTACCTTTTGCAACTCAAAGCTGTTGCTTTTGGTTGTCTTACGCTAGCAGTTTTCTTCTTCTGTCATCCCGAATGGAGCAACGCAAAAGAAAGGACCTTATCACGTTAATCGTCGCAAGAGTTTCGGACTCATCTGACAACCAACGTGGTAAGGTCCTTTGCTGCGCTCATAACGCCTGAGTTTGTCTGAAGGCTCTCACCGTAGGTGCAGGTGTGAGAGCAACCTTCCGAACTTAGGTTGACAGCAGAGTTAACTCGCGTAACTAGAATAGCTTACGTGTACATTTTTAAAAACTTTCCAATTGGCTACACCGCAAGCAACTGAGGCCGCCGAAGTCAAACACCTGACTGGGGCCAGTGAGCGAATCAATTTCGCCAAGATTAGAAAAGTTATCGAGTACCCGGACTTCTTGGACGTGCAAGTGCAGTCGTTTCAAGAGTTCTTTCAGCTCGAAACGGCCGCCGCTAGCCGTACGAACGAAGGCTTGTTCAAGGTATTTGCCGAGAACTTCCCAATTTCGGACTCGCGCGAAAACTTCGTGCTGAACTTTATCGATTATCACGTTGACCCACCCAAGTATACGGTGGATGAGTGCATCGACCGCGGCCTGACCTACGCAGTGCCGCTGAAGGCCAAATTGCAGCTCATTTGTAACGATAAGGACAACGAAGACTTCCAGACGATTGAGCAGGAAGTTTTCTTGGGCAACATTCCGTATATGACGGAAAAGGGCTCGTTTGTTATTAACGGTGCTGAGCGCGTTATCGTATCGCAGCTGCACCGTTCGCCGGGCGTTTTCTTCGCCCAGAGCAAGCACACGAACGGTACCAAGCTGTATTCGGCCCGTATTATCCCGTTCAAAGGCTCGTGGATTGAATTTGCCACGGACGTGAACAACGTGATGTACGCGTACATCGACCGTAAGAAGAAATTCCCGGTTACTACGCTGCTGCGCGCTATCGGTTACGGCACGGACAAGGACATTCTGGACCTGTTCGGCCTAAGCGAAGAAGTGAAGGCTGACAAAAAGAGCCTGAAAAAGGCTGTTGGCCGCAAGCTGGCCGCCCGCGTGCTCCGCACCTGGACGGAGGATTTCGTGGATGAGGACACCGGTGAGGTAGTTTCTATCGACCGGAACGAGGTATTGTTGGAGCGTGACTCGACTATCGAGGAAGCTGACATTGATACCATCGTGGAGGCCGGCGCTAAGTCGGTGATTCTGCACAAGGAGAACGTGAACATTGCAGATTTCGCAATCATTTACAACACTTTGCAGAAGGACAACTCCAACTCGGAGAAGGAAGCGGTGGAGCAGATTTACCGTCAGCTCCGTAACACGGAGGCTCCTGACGAAGAGACTGCCCGCGACATCATCCAGAAGCTGTTCTTCTCGGATAAGCGCTACGACCTCGGGGAAGTAGGCCGCTACCGGATTAACAAGAAGCTTCAGATTGGTATGGAGCAGCAGTCGCGTGTACTGACCAATGAGGACATCGTGCTCATCGTGAAGTACTTGATTGGCTTGATTAACTCGAAGGCCATTGTCGATGACATTGACCACTTGAGCAATCGCCGTGTGCGCACGGTAGGGGAGCAGCTTTACGCCCAGTTCGGTGTGGGCCTGGCCCGTATGGCGCGTACTATCAAGGAGCGCATGAACGTGCGCGACAACGAAGATTTCAAGCCGGTTGACCTGATTAACGCCCGCACGCTTTCGAGCGTGATTAACTCGTTCTTCGGCACCAACCAGCTGTCGCAGTTCATGGACCAGACTAACCCGCTGGCCGAGGTGACGCACAAGCGTCGCGTATCGGCACTCGGGCCGGGAGGTCTGTCGCGGGAGCGCGCTGGCTTCGAGGTACGTGACGTACACTACACGCACTACGGCCGTCTTTGCACCATCGAAACGCCGGAAGGCCCGAACATCGGTCTGATTTCGTCGCTTTGCGTGCACGCTCGCGTGAACTCGATGGGCTTTATCGAAACGCCTTACCGCACGGTACAGAGCGGCGCGGTAGATATGAGCTCAAACGTGAAGTTCCTGACCGCTGAGGAAGAGGATACGCACCACATCGCGCAGGCCAACTCGTTGCTGAGCAACGAAGGCAAGATGACGCAGGAGTTGGTAAAAGGTCGTTTTGAAGGTGACTTCCCGGTCGTTGGTCCGGAAGAGTACACCTACATGGACGTTGCCCCGAACCAGATTGTATCGGTAGCTGCTTCGCTGATTCCGTTCCTGGAGCACGATGACGCCAACCGTGCGCTCATGGGCTCGAACATGCAACGCCAGGCAGTGCCGTTGCTTCGCCCCGAGGCTCCGATTGTGGGCACGGGTCTGGAAGGCCGCACCGCTATTGACTCGCGTGCCCTCATCATCGCCGAAGGCGAAGGCGTAGTGGACTCGGTAGATGCCAACCGCATCATCGTGAAGTACGACCTGTCGGAAGACGACATCGCCGTAAGCTTCGACGCCGAGCGCAAGACATATAGCCTCATCAAGTTTCGCCGTACCAACCAAGACACTTGCCTCAACCTCACGCCGCTCGTTAAAAACGGGGAGCGTGTGACCAAAGGCCAAGTGCTTTGCGAAGGCTACGGTACCAACCGTGGTGAGCTGGCCTTGGGCCGCAATATGCAGGTAGCCTTCATGCCTTGGCAGGGTTACAACTTTGAGGATGCCATCGTCATCTCGGAGCGCGTGGTGCGCGACGACATTTTCACTTCGATTCACATTGAAGAATTCGAGCTGGAAGTACGCGAGACAAAGCGTGGCGAAGAAGAGCTGACTTCGGAGATTCCGAACGTGAGCGAAGAAGCTGTGCGCAACCTCGACGATAACGGTATCATCCGCCTCGGCGCTGAAGTCCGCGAAGGCGATATCCTCATCGGCAAAATTACGCCGAAGGGCGAAACCGACCCGACGCCAGAAGAGAAGCTGCTCCGCGCCATCTTCGGTGACAAAGCCGGCGATGTGAAGGATGCTTCGCTTAAGGCACCGCCCTCGCTCAATGGTGTGGTTATTGGCACCAAGCTGTTCTCGCGTCCTAAGAAGGACAAGAACCTGCGTGCCAAGTCGAAGAAGGAAGTTGAAGACCTCAAGGAAGGCTACGCCCGCGAACTGCGCGGCGTGAAAGCCATCATGATTGATAAGCTGGTGGGCTTGCTGGAAGGCAAAACGAGCCAGGGTATCAAGCACCGCTTTGGTGATGATGTGCTGACAAAGGGTGTAAAATTCAACCGGAAGAACATCAGCGAAGCGCTGTTCCCTGACAAGAACGCCTACCGTGACGAGAGCAACTACGCAGTGCCGGAAGAGGTGAACCTCTTCAAGGACTTGCAGCTCGACCACTGGACGGCTGATGCTCGCGTGAACGAGTTGCTGCTCCGCTTGGTGAAGAACTACGCGAAGCGCCGCAACACCATCACGGCTCGCTTCAAGCGGGAGCGCTTCACGCTGGAGGTTGGCGACGAACTGCCCGCTGGCATCGTGCAGCTGGCTAAGGTCTACATCGCCAAGAAGCGCAAGCTGAAGGTGGGTGACAAGATGGCCGGCCGCCACGGTAACAAAGGCGTAGTAGCCCGCATCGTACGCGATGAGGATATGCCCTTCCTGCCCGACGGCACGCCGATGGACATCGTGCTCAACCCGCTCGGTGTACCTAGCCGTATGAACATCGGTCAGATTTATGAGACCGTGCTTGGCTGGGCGGGCCTGAAAATGGGCCGCACCTACGCTACGCCGATTTTCGACGGTGCTACCGAGGACGAAGTTGCCAAAGAGCTGACCGAGGCTGGCTTGCCGGATTGGGGTCGTGCATACCTGCACGACGGCTTGAGCGGCGACCGCTTCGACCAGCCGGTGACCGTGGGCGTGATTTACATGCTCAAGCTGGGTCACTTGGTTGACGACAAGATGCATGCTCGTTCCATCGGGCCGTACTCGCTCATCACGCAGCAGCCGCTGGGTGGTAAGGCGCAGTTCGGTGGCCAGCGCTTCGGCGAAATGGAAGTGTGGGCACTGGAGGCCTTCGGTGCCGCCAACGTGCTCCAGGAAATCCTGACGGTGAAGTCGGATGACGTGGTAGGCCGTGCCAAAGCGTACGAAGCCATTGTAAAAGGCGACGTATTGCCCAAGCCGAATATCCCCGAGTCGTTCAACGTCCTGATTCACGAACTCCGTGGTCTGGCGCTGGAAATCACGCTTGACTAAATGATAAGCTAAGAGCCGGCTGCAACAGTAGTCGGCTCTTGGTGAGTTTGTTATAAAAAGTAGTTAATATGCAACCGATACGAAACAGCTATCCCGAGACAGGTCAGGCTAGCCACAGGAATCGGACGCTGCGATATAGAGTGAGTACTTAAGGCCTGACGGAAATCTACTATGCGGCGTACCTGTCCGACCTGTAGAGCACTTTCCGTAGCGTCGAACTGTTAGAATAGACTCTAACAGCTAAAAGCCAAACAGCTAACAGCTAAAAACCAACATAAATGGCTTTCGCAAAAAACAAGAAGTTAGTCCAAGACTTCTCGAAAGTTACCATCTCGCTCGCCTCTCCCGAAGGAATTCTGGAGCGAAGCACCGGCGAAGTGGTAAAGCCCGAAACGATTAACTACCGCACGTACAAGCCCGAGATGGGTGGCTTGTTCTGCGAGCGGATTTTCGGGCCGGTGAAGGACTGGGAATGCCACTGCGGCAAATACAAGCGCATCCGCTACAAGGGCATCATCTGCGACCGTTGCGGCGTGGAGGTGACCGAGAAGAAGGTGCGTCGGGAGCGCATGGGCCACATCGAACTGGTGGTGCCCGTAGCCCACATCTGGTATTTCAAGAGCCTGCCGAACAAAATCGGCTACCTGCTGGGCTTGCCCACCAAAAAGCTCGACCAGATTATCTACTACGAGCGCTACGTAGTGGTGCAGCCCGGCGTGCAAGCCGAAGAAGGTGTGCAGCAGCTCGACTTCCTTACGGAGGACGAGTACTTGGACATCATCGACAAGCTGCCCCGCGAAAACCAACTACTGCCGAACGAGGACCCGCAAAAGTTCATCGCTAAAATGGGTGCCGACGCGCTGCAAATGCTGCTCGAACGCATCAACCTCGACGAGTTGAGCTACTCGCTCCGCGACTCGGCTGCGCACGAGACTTCGCAGCAGCGTAAGGCTGAAGCCTTGAAGCGTCTGCGCGTAGTGGAAGCGTTCCGTGATGCCGCTACCCGCGTGGAGAACCGCCCCGAGTGGATGGTTATCCGCATGGTGCCAGTTATCCCCCCGGAACTGCGTCCGCTCGTGCCCTTGGACGGTGGTCGCTTCGCGACTTCCGACTTGAACGACTTGTACCGTCGCGTTATCATCCGTAACAACCGCCTCAAGCGCCTGATTGAAATCAAAGCGCCGGAAGTGATTCTGCGGAACGAGAAACGCATGCTGCAAGAGGCCGTCGATTCGCTCTTCGACAACTCGCGTAAGGTGAACGCCGTGCGCGCCGAAGGCAACCGCGCCCTGAAGTCGCTGTCTGATATGCTGAAAGGCAAGCAGGGCCGCTTCCGTCAGAACCTGCTCGGTAAGCGTGTTGACTACTCGGGTCGTTCGGTAATCGTCGTTGGTCCTGAGCTGAAGTTGCACGAGTGCGGCTTGCCCAAGAACATGGCGGCCGAGCTGTTCAAGCCGTTCATCATCCGCAAGCTCATCGAGCGCGGCATCGTGAAGACGGTGAAGTCGGCTAAGAAAATCGTTGACCGCAAGGACGCTGTAGTTTGGGACATTTTGGAGAACGTGCTGAAAGGCCACCCAGTGCTCCTCAACCGTGCTCCTACGTTGCACCGCTTGGGTATCCAGGCGTTCCAGCCGCGCCTCATTGAGGGCAAGGCTATCCAACTGCACCCGCTCGTTTGTACGGCCTTCAACGCTGACTTTGACGGTGACCAGATGGCTGTGCATGTGCCCCTCGGCCCGGCTGCTATCCTGGAAGCTTCGATGCTCATGCTGGCGTCGCACAACATCCTGAACCCCGCCAACGGCGCGCCCATCGCGGTACCGTCGCAGGACATGGTTTTGGGCTTGTACTACGTAACGAAAGGAAAGCGCTCGACGCCCGAGGAGTCTATCCAAGGCGAAGGCCGCATTTTCTACTCCGACGAGGAAGTAGTTATCGCTCTCAACGAGAAGCAACTGTCGAAGCACGCCTACATCAAGGTGCGCACCATGGTTCGCGATGAGAACGATGACCTCGTGCAGAAAACCATCGAAACCGTAGCCGGCCGCGTGCTCTTCAACCAGCTTGTGCCTGCCGAAGTAGGTTTCGTAGATGAACTGCTGACCAAGAAGAAGCTTCAGCAAATCATCTCGATGGTGTTCAAGCGTACGGGCATGGCTCGCACGGCTGCCTTCCTGGATGATATCAAAACCCTCGGCTTCCAGTCGGCCTACAAAGGCGGTCTGAGCATGGGTCTGGGTGATATCCAGATTCCGAAGGAGAAGGACATCCTCATCAAGCAGGCGCAGGCCGACGTAGCTGCCGTAACGCAGAACTACCAGATGGGTCTGATTACGAATAACGAGCGCTACAACGCCGTTATTGACGTGTGGACGCGCATCAACTCGCAGATTACGGAGACGCTGATGGGTCGCCTCGAAAAGGAGAACCAGGGCTTCAACTCCATCTACATGATGATGCACTCCGGTGCACGTGGCTCGCGCGAGCAGATTCGTCAGCTCGGCGGTATGCGTGGCCTGATGGCTAAGCCCCAGAAGTCGCTGCAAGGCTCGGTAGGCGAGATTATCGAAAACCCGATTCTATCGAACTTCAAAGAAGGCCTCGACGTAATCGAGTACTTCATCTCGACCCACGGTGCGCGTAAAGGTCTGGCTGACACGGCTATGAAGACGGCTGACGCCGGCTACCTAACCCGTCGTCTGGTAGACGTATCGCAGGACGTTATCGTCAACGAGCCGGACTGCGGCACGTTGCGCGGTACTGAAACCTTCGCCCTGAAGGACAACGAGGACATCGTAGAGCCCCTGGCCGAGCGTATCCTGGGTCGTACTGCTGTTCACGACATTATCGACCCGCTGACCGACGAGTTGATTCTCGCTTCCGGTGAGCAAATCACTGAGGAGACGACCCGACGCATCGATGCCACCAGCATTGAGTCGGTAGAGATTCGCTCGGTACTGACTTGCGAAAGCAAGCGCGGCATTTGCGCCAAGTGCTACGGCCGTAACCTGGCCACCGGTCGCATGGTGCAGAAAGGCGAAGCCGTTGGTGTTATCGCTGCCCAGTCGATTGGTGAGCCCGGTACCCAGCTCACGCTGCGTACATTCCACGTAGGTGGTACGGCTTCTAACATTGCGGTAGAAGCTAATATCCGCGCCAAGTTCAATGGTGTAATTGAGTTTGAAGATATCCGGGCTGTAGCTGGTGTAAACTCCGAAGGGGGCGAAACCAACGTGGTAATGGGTCGCTCGGGCGAAATCCGCATCGTGGAGAAAGGCACCGGCAAGGTGTTCATCGCTAATCACGTTCCGTACGGCTCGTTCCTCCTCGTAAAAGAGGGCCAGGAAGTAGAGAAAGGTCAGGAACTGGTTAACTGGGACCCGTACAACGCCGTTATTTTGGCCGAGTTCGACGGTACCATTCAGTACGATGCTCTTACCGAAGGCATTACCTACCGTGAAGAGACCGACGAACAGACGGGCTTCCGCGAGAAGGTAATCATGGAGTCGAAAGACAAAGCGCAGAACCCGTCAGTTATCCTGCTCCCCGCAAAGGGTGCAGATGCTGACTCGAACAAGTCGTACAGCATGCCGGTAGGCGCTCACTTGAATGTCGAGAACGGCAAGAAAGTGAAAGCAGGCTTCATCTTGGCGAAGATTCCGCGTGCCGTGGGCAAAACCCGCGACATCACCGGTGGTCTGCCCCGCGTAGTAGAACTGTTCGAAGCGCGTAACCCGTCGAACCCCGCCGTAGTGTCGGAAATCGACGGTGTAGTAACCTACGGCTCGGTGAAGCGTGGTAACCGCGAAATCTTCGTGGAGTCGAAAGACGGCGTGAAGCGGAAGTACATGGTGCCCCTGTCGAAGTTCATCTTGGTTCAGGACAACGACTTCGTCCGCGCCGGTGCCCCGCTCTCCGACGGTGCCATTACCCCCAGCGACATCCTGAACATCCAGGGCCCCGGCTCGGTACAGGAATACCTCGTGAACGAGATTCAGGAAGTATACCGCTTGCAGGGTGTGAAAATCAACGACAAGCACATTGAAGTTATCGTCCGCCAGATGATGCAGAAGGTGCTTGTAATGGACGCCGGCGACACTAGCTTCCTCGAGAACCAACTCGTGGACAAGGTTTCGCTGATGGAAGAGAACGACGTTGTAATCGATATGAAAGTCGTGACCGATTCCGGCGATTCTACCGAACTGCGCCCAGGTCAGATTATCTCCTCCCGCAAGCTGCGCGACGAAAACTCGTCGCTCCGCCGCCGCGACCTCAAGCTCGCTGAAGTACGCGATGCCCAGCCCGCCGTTTCGCGGCCCACGCTGCAAGGCATCACGCAGGCTTCGCTGGGCACGGCCTCGTTCATCTCGGCTGCTTCCTTCCAGGAGACCACCAAGGTGTTGAGTGAAGCTGCTATCCGTGGCAAAGCCGACGAACTGCTGGGCTTGAAAGAGAACGTGATTGTCGGTCACCTCATCCCCGCCGGTACTGGCCTCCGCGAGTACCAGGGCATCGAGGTTTCTTCGAAAGAAGAGCAGGCTACGAAGCTGGCTAACCAAGCCGCTGAGCAGGCTGTAGTACCCGCCAAGCGCCCCTCGCGTGCCAAGCGCGAGACGACCGTGCAGGAGTAACGATTGACGTAGGTTTGTAGTAAAAACCCCGGCTAGCCTCAGCTAGTCGGGGTTTTTTGTTTCTTTGAGGCATGAATAAAATTCTACCCCTGTGTCTAACACTTATAACTGCTGCTTGCAGCATGGATAAAAGTGCCTCAATGCTTCAAGACACAACAGATTCGAAGTATCACGTTGGGGATATTTATGCATTTCAATCACGCCCCACCGAGCCAAACGCAAGATTGACAGTAGTCAAGGTTGAGTATCAAAAAAAGATTGGTACTGTGATACATATCCGAGTTGATAGCGTCAAGGTCAAGACCTCCCAAAACCCCGTAAGGTACTCGACTGTAATTACACATATGCCCTTCTCTAAGCCTGCGCTCGATTCTAGTGGATTGAGGAAATTAGGAGAGGCAAAAACGATACCTGACTATCAAGAAGGATATAACGAATGGCGGGCAAGTTTTGACAAGGGCAATGCCGGTGTCTTTACAATTTCTGTCGGTAAATCTGTTGAATACATGGAAAAGACAGCCATAGGAGGACACACAGTTGATGAATAATATGCAACCTTCCCAACCCCAAAACCCCGACCCCAACGCGCTCAACATTGAGCTAAGCGAAGAAATCGCCGAAGGCGAATACGCCAACCTCGCCCTGATTGCGCATAGCACCAGCGAATTCGTGGTAGACTTCATCCGCATGATGCCTGGGGCTCCCAAGGCCAAGGTGAAGGCACGCGTAATTCTCACGCCTGAGCACGCTAAGCGCCTATTATCCGCTTTGGAGGAGAATATCCAGCGCTTCGAGCAGAGCTACGGCCCCATCAAAGTGCATCAGGAAGCGACGACTTACCCGATGAATTTTGGGGGTGCGGTAGGGGAGGCATAGTCCATAATTTACCTGACAGCCGCAACGCGGAAAATTAACTTTTTCAGCGAGTTTGCTATTGCCAAACTATTTTCTTACCTTTGCAGGCCTGAAAATTTGGGAGCAAACGGCTCTCGTTCAACCAATCGCTAAATGCCAACCATCAACCAACTAGTACGGAAAGGTCGGGAAGCTTTGACTACCAAGTCGAAGTCACCTGCTCTTGATTCGTGCCCGCAGCGTCGGGGCGTATGCACTCGCGTGTATACCACCACGCCTAAGAAGCCGAACTCGGCTATGCGCAAAGTGGCCCGTGTGCGCCTTACCAACGGTAAGGAAGTAAACGCATACATTCCCGGTGAAGGCCACAACCTCCAGGAGCACAGCATCGTGCTTATCCGCGGAGGCCGGGTAAAAGACTTGCCAGGTGTTCGTTACCACATCATTCGTGGTGCGCTCGACACGGCAGGCGTAAGCGGCCGCTTGCAGCGTCGCTCGAAGTACGGCGCGAAGCGTCCGAAGCCGGGCCAAGTTGCAGCCGCTGGTAAAGGTGGTAAGCCGGCACCCGGTAAGAAGAAGTAATTTATTAGTTGCCAGTTGTTAGTTGTCAGCTGCTAGGCTCCAACGCCTGATGAAGCAGCTGACAACTAACAACTAACAACTGACAACTATATAAACCATGCGTAAGTCAAAACCGAAAAAGCGCATTCTCCTGCCGGACCCCAAGTTCAAGGAGACGCTTGTTACCCGCTTCGTCAATTACATGATGTATGACGGGAAAAAGAACTTGGCCTATACCATTTTCTACGACGCCGTAGAGCAGGTAGAGACCCGTACTAAGGAAAGCGGCCTCGAAATGTGGCGCAAAGCGTTGAATAACGTTATGCCGACCGTCGAGGTAAAAAGCCGCCGTGTAGGTGGTGCTACCTTCCAGGTGCCGATTGAAGTACGTGCCGACCGCCGCATTGCTGTAGGCTCGAAGTGGCTGATTCAGTACGCTCGTCGTCGTGGTGAAAAAACTATGAAGGACAAGCTGGCTGGCGAAATCATTGCCGCTGCCAAAGGTGAAGGTGCTGCCGTCAAGAAGAAGGACGACACCCACCGCATGGCCGAAGCCAACAAGGCCTTCTCGCACTTCCGTTTCTAATATACTCGGACGTTTAGCGGGTTGATGAGCTTAGATTGAATGTTTAACCGACTTTGGTTGTCTTCTCTCGTGAACTCATCAACCCGCTAACGCGCTAATTAACCTACCGTAATGGCAGTCAACAAAGACCTACAATACCTGCGCAATATTGGCATCATGGCCCACATTGATGCAGGCAAGACCACCACTTCGGAGCGTATCTTGTACTACACCGGCAAAACCCACAAAATTGGGGAGGTGCACGACGGAGCTGCTACGATGGACTGGATGGAGCAGGAGCAGGAGCGCGGTATCACCATCACTTCGGCTGCTACGACTACCTTCTGGAACTACCCGACCGATGCCCAAGGCAACACGGTACCGGATACGCACCAGTA
>Ga0265797_10000276_pt1 | contig 96684 bp, 82 predicted proteins | sample P2T30metagenome_FD_192433 | JGI IMG/M metagenome (GOLD analysis project Ga0265797, IMG submission 192433) | Plant litter microbial communities from East Loma Ridge, Irvine, California - P2 T30 | ecosystem: Environmental > Terrestrial > Plant litter > Unclassified | place: USA: California... | reverse complement strand
GCGAGGCGTTCGATGAAGCCTGCAGCCGGCTGTGGTGGGACCTGGCCAGCCACTTCTGCGATGCGGCGATCCCGCCGGCCTGCGCCGCGGTCACGGTCGAATTGCGCGGCGAGAACGACGTCACCTACGCGTATGCGCGCAAGGATGCGGATGCCTTGCTGCAGTACCTGTCGCTGCAGGGCGTGCTCGACATCCCCACGCCCGAGCTGCCGCCACACACCTGCAAGGCCACGCCGCTCGACGCGGTCGAGCCGCTGGCGGCGCCGCATGCGGGCGTGCTGGTGTTTCGCAAGAAGCTGGGGGAACGGGTCGAGGCGGGGGAAGCGATTGCGGATATCGTCAATCCGGTCAGCGGGAAGGTGACCGCGGTTGCTGCGTCGCGTCCGGGACTGTTGTTTGCGAGTACGGCACATCGGCATGTACTGCGCGGGATGCATGTGTGTAAGGTGGCGGGGGATGCGTCGTTCAGGGTGGGGAATTTGTTGTCGAATTAATGTCGACGACAGGGCCGCGCCGAGCCAGATCAAATCCCGGCCATTTTTCTGTTCGTTGTTGAAACTGCGCAACTCACCTTGTGAACATTTTGTCGATACTCAGCCTGTTTTTAATTACAGGCCAACATCATGTTCAATCAGTCAGAGATAGGAAGTAAGTACTTTCGTGTCATCGCTTTGGCAATCAGCCTCGCATTTTTCTCGATCGGCGTAAGTCACACCGCGCCCGCACGTTCAAGTCAGCAAGTTGCCGTCGTTGGAAAGCTTTACCAGGCATATGCTTGGGAGCTTTTCGCGAATTCAGACAGTCCGTTCGGCAAGTCACTCGTGGACGAAGGTCATGCGACCCTGCGACGCTATTTTGATCCAGTGCTTGCCTCGCTGATCGTTAGGGACCGCCGTTGCGCCGAACGCTCCGGTGAACTTTGCAACCTTGACTTCGATCCCATCTTCGCATCGCAGGATCCTGGGGCGATGGACATGTCGATACGCCCGGCGACCGACAGTATCGTCACTGTCGAATTTACCTATCCGGGAAATGGCGAGCGTATCCGCCTCGACTACCATTTCGTCCGAAGCAACGGAGTGTGGAGGATTGGCGATATCCAGTATTTCGGCTCAATGAGAACTTCGCTCAGACAAATCCTGAGTCATCAGATTGCGGCTTCCTAGTCCGGAAACAATTGACTGCGGCGGCGCCGCGAAAGCCCGGCCACGACTGAGACCGTTCCCACAGCTGGCAGCAACCACGCGTGCGGAACACGAAGTTCGACCAATGTCGCCGCACTGACCACGCACCATACCAACGGAATCATCCAGGCACTCCAGTGCATGCGAGTGGTTAGCAGCACGGCGAGTGTTGCGATGACCGTCGGATCGGGGGATATCCCGACTACTTCCGCTTGGCTCCATGGTCTGCCACTCGCTGGCGCCAGCAATGGATAGGCAAACACTGCCAGCACCAGGATCACCAGTCCGATACAATTTTTCGGCTTTCCTGCCACGCCATCCTTGCCCTTGACGGCCAGGAAGCAAAGCAACAATGCCTGGATCGCGAATGCAATTGCAAAATACGGTGCGGCAGTGCTGATATCCCCATACCGTTGCATGTGATAAGCCCACGCTATCCAGGCCCATGCCACCATCAGCAGGAGCATGGCGATACGCCGTCTCTGCGCCGTGGGGTGGGTCACGCATTTCAGGACAACGCAGCCCACGCCGATGGCAACGAAGTGCCACGGCCAGACCGCCTCGTTGTACAGCGCGACGAGCCGCCAGTAAGTGCGGCTCGAGAACATCAGGAAGTCGGCCGGCGTGTAGGTCCACCACTCGCTCATGCCAGCCTTTCGACATCCTGCGCGATACGCTTGCGCAGCGCCTCGTCCGGCAACTGGCCGGTTCCCGCCAGCAGGTTCTCGCGCACGTGGGCCACGTTCGACGTCGCGGGGATCGCGCAGGTCACCGCCGGATGCGAAACGATGAATTTCAGCAGTGCCTGGGCCCAGGTCGTGCAGCCGATCCCGGCGGCCCAGCCGGGCAAGGGCTTGCCGGCCAGCGCCTGCGTCAGGTCGCCCTGGCGGAACGGCCGGTTGACGATCACGCCGATGCGGCGCTCGCGCGCCAGCGGCAGGATGCGTTGCTCGACCTCGCGGTCGAGCGCGTTATACGAGACCTGGACGAAGTCGATCGGCTGCGCCGCCATGATCTTCTCGATGTCGGCATGGCGCCGGCCTTCCGAGGTCGTGATGCCGACGTAGCGCAGGCGCCCTTCCCGCTTCATCGCCAGCAGCGTCGCGAGATGTTCTTCCCACGCCAGCAGGTTATGCACCTGCAGCAGGTCGAAGCGCGGGATGCGCCACAGCTTGCGCGATGCCTCGATCTGGCCGGGACCACGCGCGCCGCCGCCGATCCAGACCTTGTCGGCCGAGAACAGCCGCGCCGGCTTGAGCGCCTGCACCGCAGCGCCGATCACGTCCTGGGCCGAGCCGTACATCGGCGAAGAATCGAGCAAGCGCCCGCCACCAGCAAAGAAGGCGCGCATCACGTCGGCGCATTCGGCGCGTGCCTGCGGGTCGCGGCCGACGTTGAAGGTGATCCAGCTGCCCAGGCCGATGAGCGGAATCTGCTCGCCCGAGGAAGGAATCGGACGTGTCAGCAACGCTGTCGGCGCTGCGTGCAGCCGCGGCAATGCAAACAGTCCCGCCGTTGCCAACAGCGATGTGAGGGCATGACGGCGTCGAGGTGACTGGAGATGCATACGGGCGCTCCTTTGCTCGGCGATTGCTCGATTTCGCAGGATACGTGGCCCGTGCGCAGCATGGCGCTGCGCTGGAAAGCATGGTGGGACGATATGTGACTGGAGCGGGTGAAGGGAATCGAACCCTCGTCTTAAGCTTGGGAAGCTTCGGCTCTACCATTGAGCTACACCCGCAATATCTTCATTCTACGCGGCTTGAACCGGGTTTGACAAATTTCGGCGACCGCCGTCATGAGGACACCATGGAACCAGCCGGCACGCGTATGGGTCCTGCATGATCGAATCGCGCATTGTGATTGACATCCTGATTGGCTTTGCTAGAATCCGCTTCAGGCCATGCCAGCCTTGCTACCTACCATGAGCGAACCCTGAGGGACGGCAGTCGTACACAGACATTTCAATCCTTGGTCATTTGATCATGGCGACATTGATGTGAGAGGTAGGCTTACAACAGCTGCGCAAGCGGGTCGTCATGCATTCGGAATGCACCATGCAAGAACAGCTCCACGACAGCATCCTCGATCACGCGCGACATGTCGCCGAGGTGATGAACGTCTCCCTTGCCGAGGCGATCGAACAAGTGGCTAAGCAGCGCCCCAGATACTTCAATAATCTTCCCCTGTTTTCCAGGCCGCGGGAACGACGTCCGCCGTTCTCGGTAACACCCCATTTGGTGCGCGGTCTGAATGCCGAGGCCAAACGGCTGCGCAAACGCGCCGGTATCCAGCTCGCCGCGGCACTCGACGCATGCGCATTTCAGGCTGGCTTCCACGATTGGAAACACGTCATGAAAATGGCGAACGATTACCTGGCTAAGGTCGAGGAACCGGTCAAGACCGGTTTCGCCTTCGCGCTCTGGTATCCGCAGAACCCATGGGACGACAAACGGTGGGATCCATCGGCGTTGGCACCGGCGGGTCTGATCCACGATCCGCGCCTGTTCTTTTCGACGGCCGCCCATCTGAAGCACTGCTACACCAATGAAGACGCGGAAGGCGGATTCTACGGACTCGGTTATCCGGTCGCCGGCGAGGACGGCTCGGTCGTCATGTATGCCGAGGTCACGTCCTATCTGGATGAACTGCGTGCCGATGTCTACGCCGAGAACAATCTTCCCGACCTGCACTTCTTCCGCTACGCCGGTGCAGGATTACCTGAAACGCTGGATGACGCCCGCGCCCTGCTCGAGGCAGCACTGGGACCAGTGCGCTGGAATATCGCGGAGCCGAGCTTTCCACCGGAGCCGGTATCGATCAGTGATGCCCTCGAAGCGATGAAAAACCAGCCCGCCCCTCCCGCACCGCTCCAATTGCCGGCGATCGGCGACAGATCGAACGTGCACCTGCATATTCCGATCGTTCATTACGCTTGGCTCAGGGGAGCATTCGTCGAGCTGGACTACTACTACTTCTAATTTCTTGCGAAAAGGTTCACATGTCTACTTATCACTACCAATGCAAACACTGCTACCGCACCACCAACCTTTGGCAACAGAATGACGGCTCGAATGCGTTCTACGGCGGAGCCATCGAAGACTGCGGCTGCCAGGGTTCCGGCGCGGCAGTCGACGACGACGACGACGACGATTGACCTGAACTGATCGAGCGGCGAACCGCGCGTGGCGCATCCCTCACGTGCAGCCTGCCACATTACTCCGGCTGCTCGACCACATACCCCTTGGCCGCCAGCGCCGCGATCACCCCTTTGGGGTCGAGAATCTCCGTCACCGACATGGTGGCAAACGTCGACAGGTTGCTCTCCAGCGCCCGCTCGGCCGACGCAAGCCACAACGCACTGGCGCGCGCCCGCATATTCCTGAACTCGGGCTCGGCATCGAAGGCGGCGCTGTTCATCAACGAACTGAAACACGCCTCCTTGCGCGCGGCGAAGTCGAGCGTGCGCATTGCCTCCATATCGCCCGTGGCCCAGGCCTGCGCGCGCCGGCTGGCCGCCTCGAGATCGCTCTCGAGATTCGCCATCGTCTGCGTCAGGCAGATGGCGTCATTGGCCGACGACTTCTTGAAGTTCTTCAGCACCGTGCGCGCGTTGTCCATCGGGATTTGGAAAGTCGACGAGGTCTGCTTGAGTTTCGCGTCCTTGACCAGTTTCATCACTTGCTGATCGACCGCCCAGCCGTCGACCAGGCCGGCCTGGCGGCGCGCGCTGCGCGTCAGGGCGTCCGCCGCGAAGATGGGTCGCTCACGCTCGACGTCGTCGTTCTCCGCCAGGTATTTCGCCTTGAGCACCTGCCAGCGCGCGTAGTCCTCGGGTGGCATCACGTCGCCCAGCGTCGCGCCGTCGGGGTTCTTGCGCATCCCGATCATGTGCGGCAGCAGTGTGATCGACTTGAAGAAGCCCGGCTTGGCCGTGGCATTCGGCGCGAACAGGTATTCCTGCGAATTGGCGATGACATTCTCCACCTGCTGCGAGCGCCACCGCATGTCCTTCGGCACCGGGCCGTAGGTGCCGAACACCCACAGCGCGTGCTCGCCCTTCGCCACCTTCCACAGGCCCGGGCCGGGGCGCTGGGCCACGACGTGGATCTGCGACGGCGCTGGCTCGGCATCGATGGCGTCGGCCGGTACCGTGGCCGGCTCCTGCGCCGGCACATCGGTCGATTGTGCCCAGGCCGGGGCGGCCAGCAGGCATGCACACAATACAGGGACGACAAGTTTGCGCATGAAGCACATCCGGTTGTTGGAATTGCCACAGCATAGCGTGATTACAGTGCCCGAAGTCCTTCTTTCACGCGCCTGTTTCAACTCCATGAGCAGCGCATGAGGTGCATATGTCAGGCGCCGTTCGGCGACTCCGGCGGCTCCGGCACGTCCGGACGCTCCAGCAGCTCGTGCGCCATCTTCAACCCTTTCACCATTACCGAGAAGGCTTCGTGCTTGGTCGCTTCGTCCGGCACGCGCAGCACGTACGACGGGTGATAGATCGTCACCACCCAGCTGTCGCCATGCTTGACCGGCCGCCCGATGCGGTCCTTGAGCGTGACGCTGCCGGTCTCCATCACCGACTTGAGCGCGGTCGCGCCCATCGCCACGATGACCTTTGGCTTGCGCGTGGCGATTTCCTTTTCGAGCCAGTAGTGGCAGGCCTCGATCTCCTTCTGCGCCGGCGTCTTGTGCAGGCGCCGCTTGCCGCGCGGCTCCCATTTGAAATGCTTGACGGCGTTGGTGATATAGACCTGCTTGCGGTCCACGCCGCTTTGGTCGAACACGCGGTCGAGCAGCTTGCCGGCCGGGCCGACGAAGGGTTGCCCGGCCAGGTCTTCCTGGTCGCCCGGCTGCTCGCCGACGATCATGATCTGCGCACTCCTGGGCCCTTCGCCGCCGACCGCCTGGGTCGCGTGCTCCCACAGTTCGCAGCGCCGGCATTCGTCCAGCTTCGACGGCTGCTCGCGATCGGGCTGGGCTTTCTCGGCCGAGATCGGGATCGTGCTGCCGCTCCTGCGTCCCACGGCCTGCACCTGGCCGATGCGGCGCGCGCCCAGGCCGGCCTGGCTGACCAGCGACGGCACCAGCGCGCCTTCGGGCAGGTTCTTCCAGAAGCGCGACGGGATGTGGCTGTTCATCACCTGGGTGTTCAGGCGGGCGGGATTGAAGATGCTGCGGTAGTAGGTCAGCCACAGGGCTTCGCCCGCGTCGTCCAGGTCGGCCGCGCTCGACATCAGGGGGCCGGTGTTGTGCAGCGTCTTGCCGTCCCACAGCACGCTGGCATCGGGCGTGGCGATCATCCAGCTCACTTTACCCATGCGGGCGACGAAGTGTTCGGCCACCTGCGGCAGCACGTCGTGGGCCGGCTCGAACCAGGCGACGAAGTGCGGCGCGCCGGCCTCCAACGGGCGTTCACGGAAACGGATATAGGCATGCATATCGTGTACCTCGCGGCGCACTGCCTTGACCATCGTGTGCAGGCGCTGCCCGTCCGGATCGGCGGGGGACTGCACGTCGTGCTCGCCCTGCTGCCAGCGCCAGATCACGCGGTACAAGAACGCCCAGCGGTCGTGGTCGCGGTAGCAGGCGGCGCTCTGCAGCATGTCCATCAGCGAGCGGGGGACCTGCGGGGTCGGTGTCGGCAGTGCCGGTTTCACAGGCTCCTCCGGGCTACCTGCGACCGGAGGAGGTTCGACACCATTATCCGCAGTCGCCAGCAAGTCGGGCGCACCCGAGAACAGGTCGTCCCCAGGCGCGCCCCAGGTCACCGCTTCGGGCGGCACGCCGGCGCGCAGCAGTTCGCGCGCCGCCGCCCGCCACTCGGCGAAGCCGGTCACCAGGATCGGCTGGCCGGCGCGCGCGGCGGTGGCGACGGCGCCCACGACTATGCTGCCTGCAGCTCGGGCCACAGGTTCATCTGCTGGGGCGCGTCCGCCATGTGCTTGCGCAGCAGGTCGGAACTGGCCCCGCCCTGCGCCGGCTTGTAGTCGGCGGTGACGACGAACGGCGCCAGCTTCTTGAGGCTGCAGCGCAGGCGCGACAGATCTTCCCAGCGGATGCGGCGCAGCCGGCGCAGGTCGACGATGCGCTTGGCGTTGCGGATGCCGATGCCCGGGATGCGCGCGATCAGGGTCGCGTCGACCCGGTTCAGGTCCATCGGAAACTGGTCGCGATTCGATAGCGCCCAGGCCAGCTTGGGGTCGATGTCCAGCGCCAGGTTGCCAGTGGTCGGCATCAGTTCGCCCGCCGTGAAGCCGTAACCGCGCAGCAGGAAGTCGGCCTGGTACAGGCGGTGTTCGCGCAGCAGCGGCGGCGGCGCCAGCGGCACGCTCTTGGGGCTTTGCGGGATCGGGCTGAAGGCCGAGTAGTACACCCGCTTGAGTTTATAACTGCCGTACAGCGTCTCGGCCGTGTTCAGGATGGTGTGGTCGTCGCTGGCGTCGGCGCCGACGATCATCTGCGTGCTCTGGCCGGCCGGCGCGAAGCTTGGCGCCTTCGGTTCCTCGGCCTTTTCGTCGAGCTTGCGGCGAATGGAGCCCATCGCCAGCTTGATCGTGTGGACGTTTTTCTCGGGCGCGAGGCGGGTCACGCTGTCGTGGGTCGGCAGCTCGATGTTGACCGATAAGCGGTCGGCCCAGCGCCCCGCTTCGGCGATCAGCTTCGGATCGGCGTCGGGAATCGTCTTGAGGTGGATGTAGCCGCGAAACTGGTGCACTTCGCGCAACTGGCGGGCGACGGCCACCAGCTGCTCCATCGTGTAGTCGGACGACTGGATGATGCCCGAGCTGAGGAACAGGCCGTCGATGTAGTTGCGCAGGTAGAAATCCTGGGTCAGCTTGACCACTTCGTCGACCATGAAACGCGCGCGCGGCACGTTCGAACTGCGCCGGTTGATGCAGTACTGGCAGTCGTAGATGCAGAAGTTCGTCAGCAGGATCTTGAGCAGCGAGACGCAGCGGCCGTCGGGCGTGTAGCTGTGGCAGATGCCCATGCCGGTGGTCGCGCCCAGGCCGTCCTTGCCTTCGGACCCGCGCTTGGGCGCACCGCTGCTGGCGCAGGAGGCGTCGTACTTGGCCGCATCGGCCAGGATTTCGAGCTTGTCGTTGAGTTCCATGGCGCAGGCGTGACTGTATGGGCATACAGTATACCGTGACGCCTCACGTCCGGCCGTGTGCCAGCGCAGTCGTGCGCGGCAAGCGACGGTTCAAAGCCGGGACGCGGTGCGCAATTGCGGGGATTCCTGCAACACCGTGTCTCGGTAGGGTCGGCGGCTCTGCCGCCGACACGGTGATCGTTGGCAGGAAGATCATCCCACCCGAGATCGGCACCGATAACCATCACCGCGCCGGCTGCAGAGCCGCCAACCCTACAACAGCTTCTGCGCCTGCTCGATCATGTGCGGCTCCATCGCCGCCGCGATCCTGGTCAGGTAGCGCGACGCCTGCGCCACGCCCGCGCCGCCGGCCCGCTGCAGCCACGCATACGCCTCGACCAGGTCGCGCTGCACGCCCTGCCCCGCCGCGATCATCACGCCGAGATTGAACTGCGCGCGCGCATGCCCCTGGCGCGCCGCGCACAGGTACCAGAAGTGGGCGGCCTCGACATCCTGTTCGACGCCCTTGCCGCAGTCGTAGCGCAGCCCCAGTTCGAACTGGGCCAGCGCATGCTGCTGGTCGGCCGCCTTGTGGAACCAGTCGGCCGCTTCCGATTGGGCTCCCGCGTCGAGCCGGTCGATGAGCAGCCCGACCATGTACTGGGCCGGCGCATAATCCTGGCTGGCCGCGCGCCGGTACCAGGCCAGCGCCTGGCTGCTGTCCCGGGTCACGCCGATGCCGCCCTCGTAGCGCAGGCCCAGGTCGAACTGCGCGCGCAGGTGCCCCTGCTCGGCGGCCTTGCGGTACCAGTCGGCGGCCTGCGCCGCATCCTGCGGGACGCCGTTGCCGGCATCGTGCAACTGCCCCAGGTGGTACTGGGCCGCCGGCAATCCCTGTTCGGCGGCGCGCCGGTACCAGCCGGCCGCCTGCGTCGCATCCTGGGCCACACCCTGGCCGTGTTCGTGGCGCATGCCCAGGCTGTCCTGGGCGCCGGCATGGCCCTGCTCGGCCGCGCGGCGGTACCAGTGCAGCGCCAGCGATTCGTCGCGCGCCACGCCATTGCCGCCGCTATGGCCCACCTCGTAGATCAGCGCCAGGTTGAACTGCGAACTCGCATGTCCCTGCTCGGCCGCGCGGCCGTACCACAGGATCGCCTGCGCGCCGTCGCGCGCCACATCCTGGCCCTTGTCGTAGCGCAGGCCCAGGTTGAACTGGGCCGGCGCATGGCGCCCGTCGGCCGCCTTGCGCAGCCAGGCCAGCGCCTGGGCCGGATCGCGCGCCACGCCCTGGCCGCTGTCGTAGCGCAGGCCCAGGTTGTATTGCGAGCGCGCATAGCCCTGCCCGGCCGCGCGCCGGTACCAGGCCAGGGCTGCTTCCTGGTCCTGGGCCACGCCCTTGCCGGTCTCGAACATCATGCCCAGGTTGTGCTGGGCGCCCGGCTCGCCCTGATCGGCGGCCTGGCTGAACCAGTGCAGCGCCTGGCCGACGTCGTTGGCCACGCCATGGCCTTTCGCATACAGCCAGCCAAGGTTGTACTGGGCCGGCGCATAGCCCTGGGTCGCGGCGCGCTCGTACCAGTGCACCGCCTGGCCGAAGTCCTGTTCCACGCCCTGGCCCTTCTGGTACATCACGCCGAGGTTGTACTGGGCCTGCGCCATGCCGTTCGACGCCGCCATGCGGTACCAGGCCACCGCCAGCTCGAGGTTGCGCGCCACGCCCTGGCCGTTCACGTACATGAAGCCGAGCGTGTGCTGGGCCTGGGCCACGCCGCGCTCGGCCATCCCCTTCACGCGCAGGAATTCAGCCGTATGCGTCGCGTCGGCGTCCGTCTGCGACGGCAGGTCGCGCCCGGCGTTCACGCCGTCACGGCGCGCAGGTTTGGCCCCGACTGCGTGCGCAGCGCCGCCATGAACTCCTGCAGCGGGATCGGGCGATAGAAGAAGTAGCCCTGCATCGTCATGCAGCCGTTGGCGCGCAGGTAGCGCGCCTGCTCCTCGGTCTCGACGCCTTCGGCGATCAGGTTCAGGCCCAGGCCGCGTGCGATCGAGATGATCGCCAGGATCACCGGATAGTGGCCGTTCTCTTCATGCACTTCCTTGACGAACGACTGGTCGATCTTGACCGTGTGGATCGGGAAGCGGTGCAGGTACGACAGCGACGAATAGCCGGTGCCGAAATCGTCGATTGCGATCGACACGCCCAGCTCGCACAGGCGGTTGAGCTGCTCGATCGCGTACTGCGGATTGCGGATGCAGATGTTCTCGGTGATCTCGACCTCGATCTGCTTCGGCGAGATCCCGTAGCGCACCAGCGCGCCGCGCATCTTCTCGAAGAAATCGCCGCGGTCGAGGTATTGCGGGGACAGGTTGAGCGACAGGCGCACCTCGCTGCCGTCGACCGCATTCCACTTGAGCATGTCGCGGCACAGGGCGCCGATCATCCAGTCCGAGATCGGCAGCATCAGGCCATTCTCTTCGGCGAACGGCAGGAACTCGCCGGCCGACAGGCGCCCCCGCGTCGGATGGTTCCAGCGCATCAGCGCCTCGGCGCCGACGATACGCCCGCTGACCGCGTCGATCTGCGGCTGGTAGTACATCTCGAGTTCGTCGTGCTCGAGCGCGCGCCGCAGCGCATGTTCGAGCGCGATTTTCTGGTGCGAGATCTCGACCATCGAGTCATGGTAGAAACTGTGGCCGTTCTTGCCGAGCGCCTTGACCTGGTACATCGCGATGTCGGCGTGGCGCAGCAGTTCGTCGATCGATTCGCCATCCTTCGGGTAGATCGCGATGCCGATCGAGGCCGAGATGTGCACTTCGTGGCCATCGAGGTCGAACGGCTCCTGCAGCACCTCGAGGAATTTGTCGGCCACCATGCGCGCGTCGTCGCGGTCGCGCAGCTCGGGCAGCACGATCGTGAATTCGTCGCCGCCCTGGCGCGCCAGCGTGTCGCCCTTGCGCAGGCACTCCTTCAGGCGACCGGCAGCCTGCTGCAGCAATTCGTCGCCCTTGACGTGGCCGAGCGTGTCGTTGACCAGCTTGAAGCGGTCCAGGTCGATGAACATCACCGCGAGTTCGGTCTGCTTGCGCTTGGCCTGGATCACGGCCAGGCCGAGGCGGTCCTTGAACAGGCTGCGGTTCGGCAGGTCGGTGAGAATATCGTGGTAGGCCTGGTACGAGATGACTTCTTCGGCGCGCTTGCGGTCGGTGATGTCGCGCGCCACCCCGTAGCTGCCGAAGAACTCGAGCTTCTTGACTTCCTGGTCGGGCACGTGCATGCCGATCGCGTTCAGCGAGATCGTCATCAGGGTCGTGTTGAAGGTGCGGTCGTGGCCGTTGCCGCCACGGCATTTCAGGCGCAGTTCGACGTTGCGCGCGGCGCGTTCGTCGACGCGGCGCTCGTTGAACACGTAGCGCGCCCGCTCCAGGTCTTCGTCATGCACCAGGATCGAATAATGCTGGCCGATCAGCTCTTCGCGCGTGTAGCCGAGCAGCTGGTAGGCGCGGTCGTTGACGAAGGTGAAGCGGCCTTCGTGGTTGAGCGTATAGATGATGTCCGGCGACGAGTCGACCAGGTAGCGGTACATCTTCTCGGAGTTCTCGAGCTGGTTCGCGATGCGCTCGTTCTCGGCCTTCAGGCGGCGCTGCTGCAGCGCGTTGGCAACCGTCGAGAGCAGCTCTTCGCGGCTGTACGGTTTACGCAGGTAGGCATAGGCGCCGCGCTTGAGGGCGCCGATCGCATTGTCGATTCCGACCTCGCCGCTCATCACGATCACGTTGGCGTCGATGCCCTTGTCGTTGATGAAGTCCATGATCTGGTGGCCGCCGATATCGGGCAGGCGCAGGTCGAGCAGGACCAGGTCGAAGCGCTGGCGCGACAGCTCGGCCAGCGCGTCCGTGCCGGAAGGCGCCGTGACCAGGCGGTAGCCGCGGCCCTGCAGCAGTTCGTACAGCGACGACAGCAGGCGCGGCTCGTCGTCGACCAGCAGCAGGCGTGGCTGGCTGTCGGCATCGAGGTTCGGGGATACCGGAGTGGGGTCGCCGGAAAACATGGTGGCGGGATTCGCGTGCATGGGGGGTTTCAAGCGGAACCGAGGGCGCGCGCCGGCAGCGCAAGCGCGGCGCCGGCGCCGGACCACGCCGGCAGGAGGATTTCAAAGGAAGTGCCGGCGGCGCTGCTGCGGCAGGCGATATGCCCGCCCAGCTTCTTGACCAGGCTGTGAACGATCGACAGGCCCAGGCCATGGTGGGCGCCATCCTTGCTGCTCTGGACCGGTGTGAACAGGTTGGCCAGCACCTCGCGCGCCAGGCCGGGACCGTTGTCGCTGACGACCAGCTCCAGGTACAGCTGGCGCTCGCGGTTGATGTTGCCGCGGTTGACGATCTCGATCCGCCCGCCGCTGCGGCCCTGCGCGGTAAGCGCCTCGACCGCGTTCTTGACCAGGTTGACCAGGATCTGCTTGAGCACATCCGGGTCGCCCTCGATGGCCGCTTCCATGCCGGCATCGACACCGGCGTGGGAGTCCATCTTCGCCGCGATCGCGATCGTGGCCGGCACGAAACCGCTGGTGCGGAACAGCCGCAGTACCTCGTCGACCACTTGCGCGGCGTCGGTCGGGCGCGGCCCGGTGTCGACCGCGCGCGGTTCGGCCAAGCTGCCGATCAGCTGGCCGACGCGGTCGATCTCTTCGTTCAGGATCGACAGCTCGCCGCCCACCGGCTCCTGGCGCGCCAGCTTGCCATCCAGGACGCTCAGGTAATTCTTGATGATGGCCAGCGGATTGTTCACTTCGTGCACCACGCGGCGCGACGCGTCGCGGAAGTCGTCGGCGACTCTGGCCAGCTGGCGGCGCGCCTGGCCGCGCTCGAGCAGCATGTTCTCGAGGGCGCTCGCGGCCTGGGCGCCGAAGGCCTGCATGAAGCGTTCGCGCCGCTGGCAATGCGGCAGCTGCCAGGCCGCGACGCCGCCGATGATCACGCCCAGGCAGCGCGCGCCGGCCACCAGCGGCACGATCGCCAGGCTGTCGGTGCCGAGGATGCGCAGCAGCTGTTCTTCGGCCAGGCCCAGCGGCTGATGGGCGCGCTGCACGAACGCCGGCCGGCGTTCCAGCGCGCTGCGCGCCACCGGGCCGCCCTTGGCCAGCGCGATGGTGAATTCGGCGATGCGACCGACGCCGGCGCTCGGGGCACCGACCAGGGCGTGGCCGGTCGGGTTCTCGAGCAGCACCACGGCGCTCTCGAAATCGAACAGGACCCGCGCGATACGGGTCATCGCGTCCAGCAGACCGGCTTCGCCCTGCTGGCGCGCCAGGCTCTGGCCCACTTCGGACACCAGCACCATCGTGCGCACCTCTTCGCTCAGGCGCTGCTGCACCGGGTCGAGCGCGGGCGGGGCCATGCTGGCCTGCGGCGGCGGCACGTCGTCGGCGCCGGCCAGGTCGATGCCCAGGTGGGCCGCGGCCTGCTCGACCTGGCGCGCGGCCCCGGCCAGCAGCTTCGCGCCGCGCTCGGGATCGATGCCGCACAGCGCCAGCGCACCCGCGACCAGCGCCGCGTCATCGGCATGGCTGGACAGCACGTGGGCCAGGCGCACGATGCGGATCAGGGGGTGGCTCGCTTCCAGGCGCTCGCTCGGCTCGTGGTGGTACAGCACCGCGTCGGCCAGGAATGAGTCGAGCTGCCAGCGCTCGATCAGCCAGGCGCCGGCTTCGGTGTGGGTGATCTCGAGTGTGCGCTGCTCGACCGCGCACAGGTGGTCGTCGTCGCGCGCGCGGAAGTTGACCGCGTATTCCTTGGGCGCCGCGGCCAGCAGCGCCAGCCGGCCGACATTGTGCAGCAGGCCGGCCAGGTAGGCTTCTTCGGGATGGGCGTAGTCGAGCAGGCGCGCCGCTTCACGGGCCAGCACCGCCGCGCTGAGCGAATTCTTCCAGAATGCGCGCAGGTCGGCGCTGCCGGAATGCGGGAAGCTGTTGAAGGTCTGGAACACCGAATCGCTGATCACCAGCGTCTTGATCATGTCGGTGCCCAGCGCCACCAGCGACTGCTCCAGGCTGGCGTTACGCTGGGGCCGGTGGTAGGCAGAGCTGTTGGCGACCGCCAGCAGCTTGCCGGTCATGCCGGCGTCCTTCGAAATCAGGGCGGCGAGCTCCGGCATGCCGAGGTCGTCGGCTTGCAGATGTTCGATCAGCTTGACCAGGATCTGCGGCATCGCCGGCAGACGCGCAATCATCAAACGATTGCGGATGTCCTGGTCGGATTGGTGCAGGTTGTCCAATGCGGCCGCCACTAGTCGATAGAAAATTTAAATCGGTGACGCCAGCCCCATGCCTGCCACACCGCCCGGCAATTCAGATCACGGAACAACCGGTCAACTGCCGTATTGATCCAGATGTAAAAAACGTAGCGTAGCATATATACATTTCTAATCTGGAACAATAGTTACAAGAACAACTGTTGACTTAGGTGAACTTTAACAACAGAAAGTCCCCGTTGTTCAATGACGCAGGTTGCATAAATGCGACTACAACACCTGCTGGCCGCTGGCGCGCAGCTTGCGCCGGTGGCGCCGCGCCGTTGCCCAGCAGGTCAGCGCCAGTACCAGGAAGGCGGCCTGGCCGAGGGCCAGCGCCAGCACTGAATGCGACAGCATCGGCGTGACCACGCCGGCGACGATCGCGCCCAGCAGGGTCATCACGAACGACTGGCACGAGGCGACGGTGCCGCGGATGTGCGGAAACAGGTCGAGCGCCAGCAGCGTCGCGCCGGGCGCGATCAGCGAACTGCCGAAGGTGTAGAAGAACATCGGCAGCACGCTCCACGGCAGCGCCGGCGGCAAGAAGGCGTGGTAGCCGACATTGAAGGCCACCGCGCCGAGCATGAAGAAGAAGCCGATGCGGATCTGGCGCGCGAAATTGAGCCGGCCGGCCAGGCGGTTGGCCATCAGCGAACCGAGGAAGATGCCGCTCACGGTCGGCACGAACAGCCAGGCGAACTGCGACGGACCCAGGCCCAGGCTTTCGGGCAGCATCACCGGCGCGGCCGAGATGTACAGGAACAGGCCGGCGAAGTTGAGCGCCGTCACGCCGGCCATCATGTGGAACATGAACGAGCTGAAGATGGCGCCATAGCTCTGCGCCAGGAAGCGCGGGTTGAACGGCTGGCGTTTGGGCGCCGGTACGGTCTCGGGCAGGTGCTTCCAGCAGAACCACCACAGCGCCACCGCATAGATGCACAGCACCAGGAAGATCGTGCGCCAGTCGAAGAACAGCACGATCCAGCCGCCCACCACCGGCGCGATGGCCGGCGCGATCGAGAAGATCATGGTGACCATCGACAGCAGGCGCGCCGCCGCGGTATCGGAATACAGGTCACGGATGATCGCGCGCCCCACCACCACCCCGGCCCCGGCCGAGACGCCCTGCATGATGCGGAACACCCACAGGTAGTGCACCGAGGATGCGGACGCGCAGCCGAAAGTGCCGACCGCGAACACCGCCAGCGCCACCAGGATCACGTTGCGCCGCCCGAAGGCGTCCGACAGCGCGCCGTGCCACAGCACCATGCCGGCAAACGCCAGCATGTAGGCGGTGAGCGTCTGCTGCACCTCGAGCGGCGTGGCGCGCAGCTCGGCCTGGATCTGCGGGAAGGCCGGCAGGTAGGCGTCGATCGAGAACGGCCCCAGCATCGACAGGGCCGCGAGCAGCGTGGCCAGGCCGCCGGCCGACAGCATCGCGATCTTGTGGGGCGTGGGAAGCGGCACCGGGGTGACCGGGTCCTTGGGCAGGTCGGATGGTTCGGTAGGCGGCAGCATGTCGTGGATCAGTCCTGCTTTGGTTTGGCCTCTTCGCGGCGGTTGAAACCGGCCACCATGTCGAAGCGGAACAGGCGGCATTCGAGCGCGCCGTTGAAGAACGGGGTCTTGCGCGATTCCTTCAGGCGCAGCATCTTCGGCAGGCCGAGATCGGCCGTGAACAGGTACGCGGTCCAGCCGGCGAAACGCTGCTTGAGCGTGGTGCTGAAGCTGGAATAGAAGCCGGCCGCCATGTCGTCCTGCGGGATCGTGCTGTCGCCGCGCACGCCGATGCGCTCGCCGTACGGCGGGTTGGTCAGCAGGATCCCCGGTTGTTCGGTTGGCGCCACCACGTGCTGGGCCTCGATCTGCTTGAGCGGCACGTCGAACAGGATGCCGGCCACCTTCAGGTTATGGCGCGTCATGGCCACCATGTCGCCCGAGATGTCCGAACCGAAGATGGTCGGCTGCTCTGGCAGCGGGTTCGGCTTGACCGCGGCTTTGATCGCCTGCCAGGCCTGGCGGTCGTGGTCGCGGAATTTTTCGAAGGCGAAGCTGCGGCGCGCGCCGGGCGGGATGCCCTGCACCATCTGGGCGGCTTCGACCAGGATCGTGCCCGAGCCGCACATCGGATCGAACAGCGGCACGCCCGGCTTCCAGCCCGACACGCGCAGCAGGCCGGCGGCCAGGTTTTCGCGCAGCGGCGCGTCGCCCGTCTCTTCACGCCAGCCGCGCTTGAACAGCGCTTCGCCCGAGGTGTCGAGGTAGATGATGAAGTTGCGCGAATCGAGGAAGCCGACGATGCGCATGTCGGGCTCGCGCGTGTTGACCGATGGGCGCTTGTCGAACTGGTCGCGGAAGCGGTCGCACACGGCGTCCTTGATCTTGAGCGTGGTGAATTCAAGGCTCTTGAGCGGCGACTTGACCGCGGTGACGTCCACGCGGATGGTGTGGTGCGGACCGAACCAGTCTTCCCAGGGCTGCTCGAGCACCAGGTCGTAGATGTCGTTTTCGTTGCTGTAGCTGCGCTGGCCCATGCGCATCAGCACGCGCGAGGCGATACGCGAATGCAGGTTGACCAGCCAGGCATCTTCCAGGGCGCCCGAGCAGTGCACGCCGCCCGGCACCTGGTTGTGCACCTTGAAGGTGGTGCTGAGTTGGGCGATCTCGCCCAGTTCTTCGGCCAATGCCGCTTCCATGCCGCGCGGGCATGGGCAAAAATAGGAAGCCATGAGGGGTACCTTTTGTCCGTTGGTGAAACTACTTGAAACTGTTGAATAAACGCGCCAGGGCCCATCGCCGCTGACACGAGAAGATCGTGGGGTGGACGGCTTGCCCGTCCACGCGTTCAACCGCTGCGCGCAACACCTCGAGGCGATCGTGCGCTGGACGCGTGGACGGCTGAGCCGTCCACCCTACGTCAGAATGGCTTGACCGTCACCAGGATCACGATCGCCAGCAGCAGCAGCACCGGTACTTCATTGAAATAACGGTACCATGTGTGGCTGCGCGTATTGACGCCGCGTTCGAATTTCTTGAGGATGCTGCCGCAGGCATGATGGTACCCGATCGCCAGCACGACGAGCAGCAGCTTGGCGTGCAGCCAGCCGTGCTTCATGCCGATCATCATCGCCAGCCACAGGCCGAGCAGCAGCGCCGGGACCATCAGGATGGTCGTGAAACGGTACAGGCGGCGCGCCATGCCCTGCAGGCGCGCCAGCGCCGCCGGGTTGGTCTCGTCGGCCAGGTTGACGAAGATGCGGGGCAGGTAGAACAGGCCGGCGAACCATGATGCGACGAACACGATGTGCAGGGCCTTGATCCAGAGGTAGAGCATGTGGTTCCCAGTGGTGAGTGACGATGATTAGTTGCGTACTTCGCCGTGTCCGAACACGACGTACTTGAGCGAGGTGAGGCCTTCCAGCCCGACCGGACCGCGTGCGTGCAGCTTGTCGTTCGAGATCCCGATCTCGGCGCCCAGGCCATATTCGAAACCGTCGGCGAAACGGGTCGACGCGTTCACCATCACCGAGGCCGAATCCACTTCGCGCAGGAAGCGCATGGCGGCGCTGTAGTCTTCGGTGACGATCGATTCGGTGTGCTTCGACGAATACGCATCGATGTGGTCCATCGCGGCGTCGATGCCGTCGACCACCTTCACGGCCAGGATCGGCGCCAGGTACTCGGTACTCCAGTCTTCTTCCGTCGCGGCAGCCAGGTGCGCATAGCCGGCCAGGAGCGCGTGCGACGCGGGATCGGCGCGCAGCTCGACCTGTTTCGTCGCATACATTTCGGCCAGGCGTGGCAGCACGGTCGGCGCGATCGCGCGCGCCACCAGCAGCGTCTCCATCGTGTTGCAGGTGCCGTAGCGGTGGCACTTGGCGTTGAACGCGATCGCCAGCGCCTTGTCGATGTCGGCCTTATCGTCGATGTAGACGTGGCAGATGCCGTCCAGGTGCTTGATCATCGGTACCGTGGCTTCCTGCATCAGGCGCGCGATCAGGCCCTTGCCGCCGCGCGGGACGATCACGTCGACGTATTGCGGCATCGTGATCAGGGCGCCCACCGCGGCGCGGTCGGTCGTGTCGACCACCTGCACCGCATCGTGCGGCAGGCCGGCGCCCGCCAGGCCTTCGGCCACCAGCTGCGCCAGCGCGCGGTTGCAGTGGATCGCTTCCGAGCCGCCGCGCAGGATGGCGGCATTGCCGCTCTTGATGCACAGGCCGGCCGCGTCCACCGTCACGTTGGGGCGCGCTTCATAGATGATGCCGATCACGCCCAGCGGCACGCGCATCTGGCCGACCTGGATGCCGCTCGGACGCACCTTCATGTTCGAGATCTCGCCGACCGGATCGGGCAGCGTGGCGATCTGGCGCAGGCCGGCCACCATCGTGTCGATCGCGGCGTTCGACAACGCCAGGCGGTCCAGCAGCGCCGGGGCCAGCCCGGCGGCCTGCGCGGCCTGCATGTCCTGCGCATTCGCGGCGCGCAAGCCGTCGGCATCGCGTTCGATCGCATCGGCGATCAGGTGCAGGGCGCGGTTGCGCGTGGCCGTGTCGGCGCGCGCCATCAGGCGCGATGCGTGTCTGGCCTGGCGACCGAGGGTGTGCATGTGTGCGGTGATGTCCATCGTTGTTCCAGTTGCTGTGAATGTGGTCGAACAGGTACGCGGATGGTGGTTGGACGCGTCGGCGGCGGAGCCGCCAACCCTACGTAGGGTTGGCAGGTTCCCTGCCGACGCGTTCAACGCACGCCAAGCGGCCGCGATGCGGTCAGCGCGCCACCTTCAACGCCAGCTGCAGCATCGCATCCCACGCGTCGCCCGCGAACGCCTTCGCGCGCAGGCCCTTGACCATGCGGTCGACCTGCGCCGCTTCTTGCAGCGCCGCTTCGAGCGTCGGCAGCGCCACACGCCGCAGCGCCGGGTCCATCAGGCGCTCGCGCGGACCCCAGATCCGGTATTCCTTGAGCAGCGCGCCCAGCGGACGTCCCTGCGCCATCCCGGCTTTCAATTTTAGCAGCGTGCGGATTTCTTCGGTGACGGCCCACAGCACCAGCGGCAGCGCCTCGCCCTCGCCCTTCAGGCCCTCGAGCATGCGCGCCAGCCGGGAGCAATCGCCGGTCAGCATCGCCTCGGACAATTTGAACACATCGTAGCGCGCCACGTTCAGCACCGCGTCGTGTACCTGCTCGAAGCTCAAACGGCCCGGCTCGTACAGCAGGCCGAGCTTCTGGATCTCCTGGTGCGCCGCCAGCAGGTTGCCCTCGACCCGGTCGGCGATGAAGTCCAGGCTCTGGCGCTCGACGTTCTGCCCCTGGCTCGACAGGCGCATGCCGATCCAGGCCGGCAACTGGGCCCGCTCGACGTTCGGGATGTCGATGTACACCGCGGCCTGCTGCAGCGCCGTCACCCACGAGGCCTTGGCCGTCTGCCAGTCGAGTTTCGGCAGCGTGATCAGGGTCAGGTTGTCGGGGCTGAGGTCTTTCGCATAGCTTTGCAGCGCGGCGCTGCCATCCTTGCCCGGTTTGCCGGTCGGGATGCGCAGCTCGATCAGCTTCTTGTCGCCGAACAGCGACAGCGCCTGGTTGGCGGCGAGCAGCTCGCCCCACTTGAAGGTGCGCTCGACCGTGAGCACGTCGCGCTCGGTATAGCCCTGGGCGCGCGCCGTCTTGCGGATGCGGTCGGCCGCTTCCAGCGCGAGCAGGTGCTCGTCGCTGGCAATCACGTACAGCGGCGCCAGTGTCTTGCTCAGGTGCCCATCGAGCGCTTCAAGCCGCAACTGCATCGTGGATCAGGCTCCTGCCGGCTTGAGCGCGACCAGGCGGCGAATGATCTGCTGCACCAGGTCCGACTGCATGTCGCGGTACAGCAGCGCTTCCTCGGATTCCTTGGCCAGCACCTGCGATTCGTCGAAGGCGATATTGCGGCGCAGGGTGATCTCGGTCGGCGGCAACAGCTGGCGGCTGGCCGCGTCGCGCACCTGGAACACCAGCGTGTAGCTGAGCGAGTACTCGCGTACCCGGCCCAGGCTGTTGAGCGACAGGATCGACTTGCCGCGCGATTCGCTGATCACGTCGAACAGTGCTTCGGCCTTGGCGGCGTCGTTCTCGATGCGCACGGTGCCGCCCGCACGCAGGTTGCGCTTGAGCTCAGTGCCGAGCGGCGACGCATCGCCGAACGACAGCCAGATGCTCTGGAACGGCAGGTCGTAGGAGCCGTTGCTGCCGCGCAGCTGGAAGCCGCAGCCGGCCAGGGTCGTGCCCAATGTGGCCGCCAGCAGCACGACCGCGAGTACGCGCACCATGAAGTTGTTCGACGTGCGCATGCTTACACCACGATGTTGACGAGTTTACCGGGCACCACGATCACCTTCTTCGGCGTGCCTTCGATGAACCTGCTCACCGATTCCTCGGCCAGCGCGGCCGCTTCGATGCTGGCCTTGTCGGCATCCTTGGCCACCTTGACCGAGCCGCGCAGCTTGCCGTTCACCTGGATCATCATCTCGATCTCGGACTGTTCCAGCGCAGCCGGGTCGACCTGCGGCCACGCCACGTTCAGGATGTCGCCATGGGCGGCGCCGAAGCCCAGTTCCTGCCACAGCGCGTGGGTGATGTGCGGCGCGACCGGGTTCAGCAAACGCAGGAAGACCGAGAAACCTTCGGCAATGACGCCGTTCGATGCGGCCGAGTCGTCCAGCTTGCTTGACTCCAGCGTGTTGAGCATCTTCATGCAGGCCGACACCACGGTGTTGTACTGGATGCGCTTGAGGTCGTAGTCGGCCTGCTGCAGCACCTTGTGCACTTCGCGGCGCAGCGTTTTCTGGCCGTCGTTCAAGATGCCCTGCTGCTGGCCGGCCAGCGCCGCGGCGATCCGTTCGCGCTGCGCGTAGCCGAAGGCCCACACGCGGCGCAGGAAGCGGCTGGCGCCTTCAACGCCGCTGTTCGACCATTCCAGGGTCTGCTCCGGCGGCGAGGCGAACATCGTGAACAGGCGCGCGGTGTCGGCGCCGTACTGTTCGATCTGCGCTTGCGGATCGATCCCGTTGTTCTTCGACTTCGACATCTTTTCGGTGCCGCCCAGTTCCACCGGCTGGCCATCGCTCTTGAGCAGCGCGCTGTGCGGGCGGCCCTTGTCGTCGAAGGTCAGCTCGACGTCCGCCGGATTGAACCAGGTCTTCTTGCCCGACGCTTCCTCACGGTAGTAGGTCTCGTTGAGCACCATGCCCTGGGTGAGCAGGTTGACGAACGGCTCGTCGAACTTGACCAGGCCGAAGTCGCGCATGACCTTGGTCCAGAAGCGCGCATACAGCAGGTGCATGACGGCGTGTTCGATGCCGCCGATGTACTGGTCCATCGGCATCCAGTAATCGTTGCGCGCGTCGACCATCGCATCGTTCGAACCCGGCGAGGTATACCGCATGTAGTACCACGACGAATCGATGAAGGTGTCCATCGTGTCGGTCTCGCGGCGCGCCGGCTTGCCGCACTTCGGGCAATCGCACTTCAGGAACGCTTCGTCCTTGTTCAGCGGGTTGCCGGTGCCGTCCGGGACCAGGTGCTCGGGCAGCACGACCGGCAGGTCGGCTTCGGGAACAGGCACCACGCCGCATTCGGCGCAGTGGATCATCGGGATCGGCGTGCCCCAGTAGCGCTGGCGCGAGATGCCCCAGTCACGCAGGCGGAACGTGGTCTTCTTCTCGCCGAGAGCCTGCTCGGCCAGCTCACCGGCGACCGCGTTCACGGCCGAGGTGTAATCGAGGCCGTCGTACTTGCCCGAATTGACGGTGCGACCGTTTTCCTTGTCGCCGTACCATTCTTGCCAGGCGTCCAGCGAGAATTCCTGGCCTTCGACGCTGACTACCTGCTTGATCGGCAGGTTGTATTTCTTGGCGAAGCCGAAGTCGCGCTCGTCGTGCGCCGGCACGCCCATCACGGCGCCGTCGCCGTAGGTAATCAGGACGTAGTTGCCGACCCAGACCGGGATTTGTTCGCCCGTCACGGGATGGGTGACGAACAGGCCGGTCGGCATGCCCTTCTTTTCCATCGTCGCCATATCGGCTTCGATCACGGAGCCCATCTTGCACTCGGCGATGAATTCCTGCAGCGCCGGGTTGTTGCGGGCCGCGTGCTGGGCCAGCGGGTGTTCCGGCGCCACGGCGCAGAAGGTCACGCCCATGATGGTGTCGGCGCGGGTGGTGAACACGTACAGCTTGCCGTCGCCGATCGGCGCGCCGCTATCGTCCGAGATCGTGTGCGGGAAAGCGAAGCGCACGCCGGTCGACTTGCCGATCCAGTTGGCCTGCATGATGCGCACGCGCTCGGGCCAGCCCGGCAGCTTGTTGTCGACGTGGTCGAGCAGCTCGTCGGCGTAGTCGGTGATGCGCACGTAGTACATCGGGATTTCGCGCTTTTCGATCAGCGCGCCCGAACGCCAGCCGCGCCCGTCGACCACCTGTTCGTTGGCCAGCACGGTCTGGTCGACCGGGTCCCAGTTCACGGTGCCGGTCTTCTGGTAGATGATGCCCTTCTCGAGCATCTTGAGGAACATCCACTGGTTCCACTTGTAGTATTCGGGCTTGCAGGCCGTCATTTCGCGCGACCAGTCGATCGCCAGGCCCATCGACTCCATCTGGCCACGCATGTGGGCGATGTTCGAATAGGTCCAGGCGGCCGGCGGCACGTTATTGGCCATCGCAGCGTTTTCGGCCGGCATGCCGAAGGCGTCCCAGCCCATCGGCATCAGCACGTTGTAGCCGTTCATCCGCAGGTAGCGGTACATCACGTCGTTGATCGTATAGTTGCGCACGTGACCCATGTGCAGCTTGCCCGATGGGTAAGGCAGCATCGAGCAGGCGTAGTACTTGCCTTTAGGGAAACGCGGGTCGTTTTCGACGGCTTTGTAGGCGTCAATCGACTTCCAGTAGGCCTGAGCGGCCTGTTCGACTTCGGCTGGACTATATTTTTCTTGCATGGTGTTGTCGCGGACGGAATGTGGGGTGGGAACCGGTCATTATAACCCGTTCGATTTGGGGGGCTGCGCGGGGAAAGCGGGATGTGTGGGCTGGTCGACGGACTTGGATTCCCGCCTGCGCGGGAATGACGGTCTCCAAGCCGGCAACTAACGGCGACCTTTTGCCACCGCACGTAAAACCGTCATTCCCGCGCAGGCGGGAATCCAAGTTTGCAGCACAGCGATAACGCCTCAGCGCAGCACCAGCGCCAGGGCCGGCTTCTCGCCGTAGTCTTCGTAGCGCTCGTTGATGCCGCCGATGCAGAAGGCCAGTTCTTCGAGCAGGTCGGGCGCCTGCGCCTTCATCTGGTCGGCGCCGGTGATGACGATCTCCAGCATCTCGTCCGGCTTGAGCCGGAACCGGGTCATGTTCTCGTCATCGCGCAGGTAGCTCATGCAGTCGACCCAGGCGTCGATGCTATCGGCATACGAGGCCGGAAAGCCGAACGCTTCCCGGCTCAGTCGATGGAAGCTCGCCTCGTCGGCGATGACGGCGCCATTCAGTTCTGCAACCGCCATGATCAGCCCTTCAGCCCCAGCACGTCCTGCATGTCGAACAGGCCGCTGGATTTGCCCGCCAGGAAGCGCGCGGCGCGCAGCGAGCCGTGCGCGTAGGTGACGCGGCTGCTCGACTTGTGGCTGATCTCGATGCGTTCGCCCGTGCCGAGGAACATCACCGTGTGGTCGCCCACGACGTCGCCGCCGCGCACGGTGGCAAAGCCGATGGTCGACGGGTCGCGTTCGCCGGTCACGCCTTCACGGCCATACACGGCGCACTCCTTCAGGTCGCGCCCGATGGCGTCGGCAATCACTTCGCCCATCTTGAGCGCGGTGCCGGACGGTGCATCGACTTTGTGGCGGTGGTGGGCTTCGACGATCTCGATGTCGTAGCCTTCCGAAAAACTCTTGGCCGCCATCTCGAGCAGCTTGAGCGTGACGTTCACGCCCACGCTCATGTTCGGCGCGAACACCACGGCCGTCTTTTCGGCCGCCGCGGCGATCGCGGCCTTGCCGGCCTCGTCGAAACCGGTGGTACCGATGATGACCTGCTTGCCGTTGGCGGCGCAGTACTCCAGGTGCTTGAGCGTGCCTTCGGGACGGGTGAAGTCGATCAGGATGTCGGCATTGTGCAGGCCGTGCTTGATGCTGTCTTCGATCATGACGCCGGTCAGCTGGCCGGCGTAGGCGCCGGCGTCCTGGCCGATGAAGGGCGAACCGGGCACGTCGAGTGCGCCGGCCAGGCGCATGTCGGGCGCATCCGCGATGGCTTCGATCAGCATGCGGCCCATGCGGCCGCTGGCGCCGGCCACGGCGATATTCAGGAAACTCATGGCGCCCCCGTCACGGCTGGATCGTTTGCGGCGCGCCCGGCTTGACCGGTTCGAGCGAACGCGCTTCGGGTTTTTCCTTGCCCGGCTTCTTGGCCGGGCCGGCGATGCGGTCGATGTATTCGCGTTCGCTCGGCAGGTTGCCGCCCTCGAAACGCTCGACCACGTCGTCCTTGAAGAACACGGTGACGCGGCTGGTGGTCAATTCGCCATTGCCGCGCGCCAGGTAGAACGGATAGTCCCAGCGCTCGGCGTGGAAGGCGTCGGCCATCAGCGGCGAGCCGAGCAGGAAGCGGACCTGGTCGCGCGACTGGCCGGCCTTGAGCTGATTGAGCATCTCTTGCGACACGAAGTTACCCTGCTGGATGTCCGGACGGTAAGGCGAGAAGATCCACAGGAATTTCTGCAGCTTGCTGGCCTGGACGGTCTGGGCGCCGGCATTGGCGATGGCCGCCGATTTCTCGGCGTCGGCGGCAGTGGCCGCGGCATCCGTGGCCACCGCGGGCGCCGGACGGGTCTGGTTGCGCCAGGACGCGCAGCCCGACAGCAGCAGCGTGGCGGCGAGGCCCGCCGCGAGCGCAGCCTTGGCGTGGGATCGATGGTGTACGGCTGGTTTGACGAGCATGGATAACCTCAAATCGTTCGAGCGGGATCTATCTAAACGCTATATCATAAAGCACTCTGCTAATCTTCGAGTAACAAACATGAGCAACAATCCGACTGACCTGAAGGCCAGCGGCCTCAAGGCCACCCTGCCGCGACTGAAAATCCTGGAAATTTTCCAGAACAGTTCCGTACGGCACTTGACGGCGGAAGATGTCTACAAAATCCTGTTGGCAGACAACATGGACGTGGGCCTGGCGACCGTCTACCGCGTATTGACCCAGTTCGAACAGGCTGGCCTGCTCAGCCGTAATCACTTCGAGACCGGCAAGGCCATCTACGAACTCAACGCCGGTTCGCACCATGACCACCTGGTGTGCGTCAATTGCGGGCGCGTCGAAGAGTTCTACGACGACGAGATCGAAAACCGCCAGAAAATGATCGCCGAGCAGCATGGCTACACGATCATCGAGCACGCGCTGGCGATCTATGGCAGCTGCCCGCAGTGCCAGGCTGACCGCAAGGGATAACGGGGGCGCGCAGCCGGTTTGGTCCGGCGCGTCACCCGAGACAAAAAGGGCGCATGGAGCAACCTCCATGCGCCCTTTTTTACGTCCAGGCGTGCTTCAGAACGACGCAGTCAGGTTGACGAACAGCGAACGGCCGGCCTCGTTGTAGGTCTGGGCGCCGGCATTCGAGCTCAGGCTCTTGCGGAACAGGCGCTCGTCGAACAGGTTGTTGATGCCGGTGCGCAGGTACAGCGTTGACGTGATGGCGTAACCGAGGTTGGCGCCGACCACGGCGTACGGAGCGAGCGGGGTAAGCGCCTCGCCTGTCGCCGCACCGCCAGTGCCGGTCAGGCGACGCGGCTCCTGCTTGCCGTAGTACGACACGGTCAGCAGCGTGGACAGTTTTGCGTCGACCTTCCAGTCCAGCGTCGAATTGAGCGTGTATTCGGGAATCACCGACAGCGGCTCGCCGTTGGTCTTGTTCTCGTTCTCGATCATCCAGGTCAGGTTGTTGGTCAGCTTCAGGCGCGGCCCGAACGGGATCGTCAGGTTGCCCTCGATGCCTTCCACCACGGCCTTCGGCGAATTCTCCCACTGGAACAGGCGGCCGTTGGCCGAGGTATTGCCGAGCAGCCGGTCCATGCCGCCGGTGATCTTGTTCTTGTAGTCGTTGTGGAAATAGGTCAGGCTGGCCTCGTAGCCGCGGTCTTTCCAGCCGATGCCGAGTTCCTTGTTGACCGAGGTTTCCGCGTCCAGGTCCGCATTGCCGCGCACATAGCAGCCGCCGCCCAGGTTCGGGTTGTTGATCGGGCAGCCATTGCCGCGTGTGTAATACAGGTAGTTCGGGTTCGACTGGTACAGGTTCGGCGCCTTGAACGCGCGCGCCACGCCGCCGCGCAGCGTCACGGTGGGGCTCAGCGCATACGAGGCGTTCAGGCTCGGGCTCCAGTTGGTGCCGAACTGGCTGTGCTTGTCGAAGCGCAGGCCCGGGGTCAGCGTGAATGCCCGGGACACGCGCAGGTTGTCCTCGACGTACAGGGCGTAGGTCTCGGCGCTGGCGCGACCGTCGCGGGTGCCGTCCGCCAGGCCTGGCACCGCCGTGCCGCTTTGCGTCATCGAATACGGGTCGTTGAGTTTTTCCTTGCGCGCCTCGAAGCCGGCAGTGACGGTCTGGGCCAGGCCGCCGATGTTCAGGGGCGTGCTGACTTCGCCGTTGGCGCCGTAATATGCCAGTTCGGACGTCGAACGCAGCGCGGCGTTGCCGATGCTGCCTTCCGGCCCGCCGGCCAGGCCTTCGTTCATGCGGGTATTGTCGGTGCCTTCATAGGTCAGCCACAGGCGCGAGGTGGTGGCGCCCCAGGTGCCGCGGTGGGTCAGCGAGGCGGTGCGGCGCAGCATCACATTGGTCTCGGCGCCGTCGCTGGCCAGTTCACCCAGCAGCGGCGTGCCGGTGGCGTTGACCGCGCGGTCACCGGCGTAGATATTGCCCTGGCGGCTGAAAGCCGTCTCGAATTCGAGCGTCTGGCCCGGCACGACGTCCCAGCGCAGCAGGCCGCCGATGTCGCGATTGCGCACGCCTTCGCGCCCGGCCGGCGGAATCGCCCCCGCCGCCGTGTTTTCCGGGGTGGCGTTCAGCGCCAGGTCGTCGGCGTCGGTCTTGTTGACGTTGCCGAACACGCGAAACGACAGTGTTCCCGCCAGCGGCCCCGACAGGTTGAAGCCGATCCGCTTGCTGTCGCCCTCTTCGCCGTGCTCGGGCGCCAGCGCATACGCGGTGACCGAGCCGGTCAGGAATTCGCCCGGCGCCTTCGTGATGATATTGATCACGCCGCCGGCTGCGCCGGAACCGTAGCGCGCCGCGGCCGGGCCGCGCAGCACCTCGACCCGCTCGACCGCCTCGACCGGCACCCAGTTGGTGTCGCCGCGGGTGTTGCGCTCGCCGCTGCGGCCCATGCGCACCGAGTTGCGCGACGTGACCGGCTTGCCGTCGACCAGGATCAGGGTATTTTCCGGGCCCATGCCGCGCAAATCGATCTGGCGGTTGTTGCCGTACTGGCCGCTGGAACTGTTGCCGGTCAGGTTCACGCCCGGCATGGTGCGCAGCACTTCCGACAGGTCATTGGCCGGCGGGCGCTTTTCCAGGTCTTCCGAGGTGATGATCGACACGCCCGGCGCCTGTTTCAGTTCTTCCTCGGCGGTGCCGACGATGTGCACCTGGGACATTGGTTCGAGGCCGGGCTGGTGCTGGGCGGCGGCCGGCAGGGCCACGGAAACGAGGGCGAGAGCGATGGCGGCGGCCAGCGGCTGCCTGCGTGCTGCGAGGGGATGCATTCTTGTTATTCCTGTGACGGTTTCGGGACAGGCCGGCGCATACCGGCTCAACGCAAATGAGAATCATACTCATTTGCAATCCAGAAAGTTTGTCAATATGTGGCAAAGATGCCGGCCAGCGGCATATTCACCACGATCAGGAAGTCGGCTCAGGAGTGGCTGAGCGCGTTGGACAGCAGTTTGGCGGTGATGTCCACGATCGGGATCACGCGCTCATAGGCCATGCGGGTCGGGCCGATCACGCCCAGGGTGCCGACGATGCGGCCATTCACCGCATACGGCGCGGTCACCACGCTCATCTCGTCCATCGGCACCAGCTTCGATTCGCCGCCTATGAAGATCTGCACGCCGCCGGCCTTGCTCGACACGTCCAGCAGCTGCATCAGGCCGGTCTTTTGCTCGAACATGTCGAACATCTGGCGCAGCGACGTCATGTTGGACGACAGGTCGGACACCGACAGCAGGTTGCGTTCGCCGGAGATGACCATGTCGTCGCCCTCCGCCATCGCCTCGCTGCCGGCCTCGACCGCTGCCTGCATCAGGCGCCCCATGTCGTCGCGCAGCTGGCGCAGTTCGCCGGTCAGGCGCGTGCGCACTTCGTCGAAGCTCAAGCCGGCGAAGTTCTGGTTCAGGTAATTGGCGGAGCGGGTCAGCTCGGCCGGTTCATAGTCGACATCGGTCAGGAGCATGCGGTTCTGGACGTCGCCGCGCGGATCGACGATCACCAGCAGGATGCGCTTTTCACCCAGGCGCAGGAACTCGATCTGCTGGAACACCGACTCGCGGCGCGGGCTCTGCACCACCCCGGCGAACTGCGACAGCGACGACAGCATCTGGGCCGCGTTGGCGATCAGCTTTTGCGGCTGCTGGTTTTGCAGGGGCTGTTGCAACCGCATGCGCTCGGTATCGACCCCGTGCTCGTCCATCTGCTGCACCGTCAGCAGGGTATCCACGAACAGGCGGTAGCCGCGCGGCGTGGGGATGCGTCCGGCCGAGGTATGCGGGCTGGCGACGAAGCCCATCTCTTCGAGGTCGGCCATGATGTTGCGGATGGTGGCCGGCGACAGCTCCAGCCCCGACAGCTTCGAGAGCGCGCGCGACCCTACCGGCTGGCCGTCGGCGATATAGCGTTCGACGAGCGCTTTGAGCAGGGTTTGGGCACGGTGATCGAGTTGCATGGTGTCGGAAAGTCGGTGGCGCGGCAATACAGGCCGCTATTGCCGCCATTATAGGCAGGTTGGGACGCGGCGCGGCAACGCACGTCGTGCCCTGACAATCCATCGAGGCGTCAGGCGTGGTGACGCTCGAGCCAGTCGGCCAGTTCCTCGATGCTGGCCACTTCGACATCCGGCTGCACTTCGTGCGCGAGGTCGTTGACCTTGCCGGTGCGGTTCATCCAGGCCGCGCGCAGGCCGGCGCGCTGGGCGCCCTGCACGTCCAGCAGCAGATCGTCGCCGACATACAGGGCCTCGTGCGGCGCCACGCCCATCGCTGCGCAGCCGGCCAGGAAGATGCCGGGGTCGGGCTTGGCGCGGCCGTGGCTGTGCGCCGCGATCGAGGCCTCGAAATGGTGGGCCAGGCCGATCGTCTGCAGGTCGGCCACGCCATTGGTGACCGAGCCGATGCGCGTGCGGCGCTTCAGCCGCGCCAGGCCCGGCGCCACGTCGTCATACGGTGTGACCGCATTGCGCGCGGCAAAGAATACGGTCATGGCCGGCGCGACCTTGCCGGCATCCTCGCCCACCTGTTCGAACGCCGCCACCAGCCCGGCATGGCGCAGGGCGCCCAGGTCGATCGCGAATTCGGGCCGCGCGGCCAGCAGTTCCAGGCGCGCCTGGCGCAGGGACGCGATCGTGAAATGCTCCACCACGCGCGGGGCATGCTGGCCCAGCCAGGCATACAGCAGCTGCTCGGCTTCCAGGATGACGGGGGCGATCGGCCACAGGGTATCGTCGAGGTCGAACAGGACGGCTTTGGGCCAGGGCATGCTGCTCATGTTTTTTTGCAAAGAGTGTGAGGGCGTGTGCGCAGTGTAGCAGGCGGGTTACACGGCTTTACAAAGGCAAATGGACCAGTTGACTTGCAAATGGACTAAAATGTTGAGCGTTTTTTCCGCTTTCCCACCGCGCAGCTGCGCTTCCTAGCTAGATTTTTGGAGAAATGATGAAGAATTCCTACCTGCGTGCCGGCGCGGCACTGGCCTGCGCGCTGGCCCTGTCGGCCTGCGGCGGCGACGATGGCGAGCTGCTGCTGGGCGGCTACATGTCCGGCGTGACCAAGACCGGCCTGGTATTGACCAATAATGGTGGCTCGGACTATGCCGTGCAACCGCTGAATGGCGGTGCGGGCAGCTTCAACTTCCCTGAGCTGATCTCGACCGATGACCGCTACAGCGTCGAAGTCAAGGCAATGCCGAGCAATGTGGAACGTTGCGATGTCGAGTTTGGCTCCGGCCGCGCGGGCTACCATGTCAGCAGCATCATCGTCACCTGCATTCTCAAGCGCCACGCATTGGGTGGTCCCGTCAGCAACCTGAAGAGCCCGCTGGTCGTGGTGAATGGCTCGGACCGCGTCGAGATCCCGGCCGGCGCCACGTCGTTCAAGATGACCGAAGTTCCCGAAGACTCGCCGTTCGGCGTGTCGGTACTGACCCAGCCAGCCGGCCAGACCTGCACCGTCAGCAACGGCGCCGGCCTCATGGGTACTAGCGACGTCAGCAACATCGCCATTACCTGCACCCCATAATTTCCTGGAGCGAACCGCATGAAGCAATCCCTGATCCGTCCGGCCCTCGTGCTGGCGCTGGCCGCTACCCTGTCCGCCTGCGGCGGCAGCGACGACGATAACTACACCGTCAAGGGCACCGTGTCCGGCATCGTCTATCCAGGCGCGGTCCTGACGACCAATGGCATGGATCTGCCGCTCGGCGTGCCGGCCACGCCGGGTGGTACGGTCAGCTTCGAGTTTCCCAACAAGCTGAAATACGGCGACGAATACGATGTCCAGTTCAAGTCGTATCCTGCCAACCAGAGCCAGTGCGGTTCGCTGGCGAATACGATCGCCAACAACAAGGACACGGCCGGTCGTCTCGCGGACATCAATATCACCCTCGCCTGCGACGTCGACGCCTATGCCCTGAACGGCACCATCACCGGCCTGACGGTGGATGGCCTGGTCCTGGCCAACGGCAGCAACACCGGCACCCTGACAATCGGCAAGGAAACCACGACCACGCCCAAGCCTTACACGTTCACCATGCCGGTCGTGCAATTCGGCGTGTCGTACAACGTGGTGGTGGTCACGCAGCCGGCTGGGCTGACCTGCTCGGTTGCCAACGGTACCGGCGTGATGGGGGCTGCGAATGTCACCAATGTCGCGGTGACCTGCGTACCGAACTGATCGCGAGGAGATATACTCGATGCTTATGTCGAGTATGCAAAACTAAAATTTGACTAATATGCTGCCTCGCAGCATAATGGACTTGTCTCCTCCAACTCTCCTCAGAAAAGAATTGGATTTAGCCCGCTCTCACGAGCGGGCTTTTTTTTGCCCGCCCAAAGCACGCATGAAAAAGGCGCTGTCACCGTTGTCTGTGGATGACGCTGATTGCAATACTGAGCAATTGCTCGACAGTACTGATCCGGTCGCCATCAAGTGCCCAGCGCCAACCCAGGTAGTTGCCCAGATAACGTGATGCCACGCCACGAAATGCCGTCAGCCACTGTTTGAAGCGGCTGTGATAGGCATTCACGTTCTGGACATGGATCGCGCCCTGCACACCTCGGCGTAGCCGCTCGCCGGCACCGACATTGACTGACTGGTGCGCGATGCCGTGCTCCCTGGCGAAGGCCCGATAGGCCGCATGCGCGTCGGTCACCAGCAGCGCCTGCGGATCGAGCCTGGGCAGCAGATGCTGGTCCAATTGCGATGCGCGCAAGGCGCCTCGCCCCGTTACGGCGTCGACCGTGCGTCCGTCACGGTCACGCGCCACCAGGATGCAATCGAGCGCGCGCGAGATGCCGCGCTGGCTGGCACGGCCACCACGCTCGCGCGCCGGCCGGTCGAGCTTGCGCGAACCCTTTTGCGATTCAAGCAGGAACGTCTCATCAGCCTCGACAATGCCGCTCAGGCGCGCGGGCCGGTCCAGCTTGACCCATTGAAGAAAGCGATGGCGCCAGCGGAACGTGGTGTTGCTGTGCACGCCAAGCCGACCTGCGGCCTTGCGTACCGGCAGCGAGTCGCGCAGGGCTGCCAGGTACGCGAGCCACTTGTCCTTGTGGCGCAGGCGCGCCAGCGGGGTGCCGGTCAGGTCGTTGAAGGTGCGCCCGCAGGCACAGCAGCGGTAGCGTTGCAGGCCATTGGCCTGGCTATGGCGGTGACAACGCGTGCAGTTGCAGCGCGGGCAATGGCGGTTCGGGCCGCGAATCTCGGCGATGAGTGCGACGATCCGGTCGAACCCGGCTGCGGGATGGAGGGCGTCCTGCACCCGTGCGCGCTGCGGCTGATTGAGCTGGGGCAGATCGGCAAACCACTGTTCAAAGCGCTCGGACTTCATGCTCGCCCCCTCGATGATGACGAAGGTTCGACAGTCGATCAGCTCGACAGTTCACGCCTGATCACCATTTAACGGTGACACCGCCATGAAAAAAGCGCTGCCGCACATCGGTGCGAACAGCGCTCTCTCACTGACGGCCAGGCGCGCTGGCCTGCCAGATCACACCGGCAGGTTCGCCAGCGCCACATACTGCTCCAGCGTGACCGCCTCGGGACGCAGTCCCGGATCGATCCCCGCCTCGCGCAGCTGCGCTTCGGTAAACATGCCGGCCACGCAATTGCGGATCACCTTGCGCCGCTGCGAGAACGCCTTGGCCACCACCGCTTCCAGGCGCTTGCCGTCGCACGGCAGCTTGCGTTTGGTCGGCACCATGCGCACGATAGCCGATTCCACGCGTGGCGGCGGGTCGAACGCTTCCGGCGGCACGATGAACATCATCGCCATGTCGTAGCGCCATTGCAGCATCACCGACAGGCGGCTGTAGGCCTTGGTGCCCGGTTCGGCCACCATGCGCTCGACCACTTCCTTCTGCAGCATGAAGTGCTGGTCCTCGACCAGGTGGGCGAATTCGGCCAGGTGGAACAGCAGCGGGCTGGAGATGTTGTACGGCAAGTTGCCGACCACGCGCAGTTTCTTGCCTTCGGGGACAGGGATCGCGCCAAAGTCGAATTTCAGGGCGTCGGCCGAATTCACCGTCAGGCGCGCGGGCGGATAGGCTTTTTCGAGACGCACCACCAGGTCGCGGTCCAGCTCGACGACATGCATGTGGTCCAGGCTTTTCAGCAGCAGCGCCGTCATTGCCGCCAGGCCTGGTCCGATCTCGACCATGGTGTCGCCGCGGCGCGGCGCGATGGCGTCGATGATATTGTTCAGGACATGGTCGTCGGTCAGGAAGTTCTGGCCGAAGCGCTTGCGTGCGACGTGTTTCATTATCAATTTCTCAAGGTTTTGATGCGATGGCGCGGCGCGCGTCCACCATGTGCATGGCGGCGCGGATCGCCTCTTCCATGCTGCCGCAGTCGGCCAGGCCCAGGCCCTGCGCGGCCAGGTCGAGCGCGGTGCCGTGGTCGACCGAGGTGCGGATCAGGGGCAGGCCCAGCGTGACGTTGATGCCGCGCCCGAAGGTCGCGTGCTTCAGCACCGGCAAGCCCTGGTCGTGGTACATCGCCAGCACGCAGTCGGCGTCCTGCAGGTATTTGGGCTGGAACAGCGTGTCGGCCGGATACGGACCGCGCGCATCGATGCCGCGCGTGCGGGCCTGTTCCAGCGCCGGTCCGATGACGTCGATTTCCTCGCGGCCCAGGTAGCCGTTCTCGCCGGCGTGCGGATTCAGGCCGGTGACCAGGATGACGGGCTGGTCGATGCCGAACTTGCCGCGCAGGTCGGCGTGCAGGATATCCAGCACCCGTCCCAGGCCGTCGCGCGTGATCGCGCCCGGCACGTCCTTCAAGGGCAGGTGGGTCGTTGCCAGCGCCACCCGCAGGTAGGGCTGGTCGCCGCCCGGCGCACCGGCCAGCATCATGACGACCTGCGGCGTACCGGTCTTTTCGGCCAGGTATTCGGTGTGGCCCGAGAACGCGATGCCGCTGTCGTTGATCGTGCTCTTTTGCAGCGGCGCGGTGACGATGGCGTCGAACCAGCCCACCGTGCAACCTTCGATCGCCAGGTCGAGCGTGGCCAGGACGGCGCGGCCGTTCTCCGGGTCGAGCGTGCCGGGCGTCACGTGGGCGGCCAGCGGTACGTCGACCACGGCCAGGCGCTCGACACCGAAATGCGGCAGGCCGCCGTTGCGCAGCGCCTGGATCGACAGCGCCGACAGGCGGATGGCCGGATCGATCAGGCTGGCCGTCAGCGCCAGGAAGGCGGCGTCGCCGACCAGCACGCAGTTGGCCTGCGCGCGCAGCGCCCAGGCGGCGCGGATGGCGATCTCTGGGCCGATCCCGGCCGGCTCGCCGACCGTGATCGCCAGGGTCGGGCGAGATGCGGGCCTTTGGTGCGCCAACGGGCGCAGAGGCGCCTGTGGCGCAGCCATGGTCTTAGCCCTCCTCGCGGAACTCGACGTAGGCGCGGTCGCGCACCTGGCGCATCCAGTCTTCCATCGCTTCCTGCATCTTGCGGTCACGCAGCACCTGGCGCGCCACGTTGCGCTCTTTCTGCTGGGTCACGTCTTCGCTCTTGCGCTCGACCACCTGGATCAGGTGGAAGCCGAACGGCGACTGCACGACGTCGGACGTCTCGCCCGGCTTCAGCCCGTTCATCGCGGTCTCGAATTCCGGCACGGTGTCGCCCGGGTACAGCCAGCCCAGGTCGCCGCCCTTGCTGGCCGAGCCGTCCTGCGAGTGCAGGCGCGCCAGTTCCTCGAACGTGGCGGCATTGTTGTCCATCTTTTCCTTGAGTTCCAGCAGCTTGCGCTTGACCTCGCCCTCGGTCATGGTCGGGGTGACCTTGATCAGGATGTGGCGCGCGCGGGTCTGCTCGACCACGGTCTTGTCGGCGCCGCCCTCGGCCAGCGAGCGCTTGCCGGCCAGCTTGAGGATGTGGAAGCCGACGTTGGTCTTGAGGATCGGGGTGACCTGGCCGGCCTCGATCTTGCGCAGTTCGGTCGAGAACAGCGGCGGCAGGCGGTCGGCGTCGCGCCAGCCGATCTCGCCGCCCTTGAGCGCGTCAGGGGCGTCGGAATAGGTGGCGGCCATGCGCGCGAAGTCGGCGCCGGTGCGCAGCTGGCGCATCACTTCCTCGGCGCGCGCGGCGCGTGCGGCGATCTGCTCGGGCGACGCGTTCTCGGGCACGCGCACCAGGATCTGGGCGATGTCGACTTCGATGCGGGCCGCATCGGCGGCCTTGGCGGCGGCCATGTAGGTGTCGATCTCGGCTTCGGAGACCTGGATCTTGCTGTCGACCTCGTGCTCGCGCAGGCGCTGCATCATGATCTCGTTGCGGATGTCTTCGCGGAACTGCGCGAACGTCATTCCTTCTTTTTCCATCTGGTTGCGCATGTCCTGCACCGACATCTTCTGGCCTTCGGCGATGCGCCCGACGGTGGCGTCGAGGGTGCGGTCGTCGACGCGCACGCCCATTTCCTTGGCCAGCTGCAGCTGGGCGCGCTCGACGATCATGGCCTCGAGCACCTGGCGCTCCATGGTGGCCGGATCGGGCATCGGTGCGTTGCGCGCCTTCATGTTCTGGGTGACCTGGGTCAGGCGGCCGGCCACTTCGTTCGTGGTGATCACTTCGTCGTTGACGACGACCTTGATCGAGTCGACCACCTTGGCGTTGCTGGACGCCGGTGGCAGGAAGCCGCCGCCGGCGGGAGTCACTGGAGCGGTGGCGGCGGCCGGCTTGGCGGCGGCCGCATCCTGGGCCAGCACCTGGCCGGCGCTCAGGGCGCACAGCAGCGCTGCCGCCATCTGGAGGGATTGCAAACGGGTGGTACGCATCATCTGGAAAGCACTCATTTCAGGATTTTTCACTTCAGGGAACTCACAATTATGGCCGGCCAGTCTGAACGCTGGATTAAGGCCGGCCAATACCGGTATTCAGTTGCGTATAGCCCGGGATGCTCTTGTTGAACGACTCCAGCGGGTTACCCAGGCCCAGGCGCGACAGGCCATTGAGCTCGAGCTGGAAGAAGATCGGCGTCGAGGTGGTCTGGGCCGCCGTCACGAAGCGCTGCGCCCCCATCCGGAATACCCAGCAGTCGGCCTTGTATTCGAGGCCGATCAGGCTCTCGATCAGCTTGCTGCCTTCGGATGGATTGACCGCCTGCCCCACGCCGTACGAACGCAAAGCATAACTCACCCGGCCCACGCCGTACCAGCGCGCCGAGATCGGCCACTGGGCGGAGAAGTCGATGTTGCGGAAGCTGTCGCGCTGATAACGGTATTCGGCATTGACGACCTTCATCGGCCCGGCGCGCCACTGCACGCCCGCATTCGAGCTGTACAGACTGCTGCCGGACGCGTCGTATTGTACGCCGCTATCGAAGCTCCAGGACTCGGAAATGCGCCCGCCGGCAGCCAGCAGGATGTCGGAGCGGCTCTGGTGCAGGGTCTCGCCCGGGATGCGTACGCGCGGCTCTTCGAAATAGAGGCGCTGGCCGAACGCCAGGCGCAGGCGCTCGGCGCCGTCTTCCTGGATGAAGCGCGACACCAGGGCCGCGGTCAGCTGGTTGGCGTCCGACACGCGGTCGAGGCCGACGTAGCGGTTCTCGCTGAACAGCTGGGCATAGTTGAAGCCGGCGCGGCCGGTGTCGAACAGCGGCACGTCGTCCTGGTCTTCGTACGGCGTGTACACATAGAACAGGCGCGGCTCGAGCGTTTGCGTGGTGGCGTTGCCGAACAGGCCGGACTGGCGCTCGAACACCATCCCGCTGTCGAGCGAGACGGTGGGGATGGTGCGCGACAGCTTGGTCGGCTGGCCGACCCGGAACTTCGATTCGAGGTCGTACTTGGCCGCGTTGTACATCAGCTTGGGCGTGACGAACCAGCCCGGACGCACGATCGGATAGCTGACCTGGCCCTGGATCACGGCGCGGTTGCCGCCGACCAGGTCGGGATGCGAGAAACGGGTCGCCTCGGCGTCGATCGACCAGTCGAAACCGGCCACGTCGTAGCGCGCGGCGCGGAAGTTAATCTGCGGCAGGCGGTCATACGGACGCGGCACCGCCAGGCTTGGATTGTCGACCGCGGCCGGGTCTTGCAGCACCTGGTAGTTCTGGGCGCGCGCGCTCAGCGACCAGTACTGGCCATAGTAATCGGTGCGCACTTCGCGCAGCAGCTGGCGCTCGGCGCTGGCCGAGACCGTGCGCGAGAAGTCGGACGGGTATTCGTCGTCCGACGCGCCGTGCAGGTTCCAGCCGTACGACCAGTTGGGCTTGAGCGCCTGAGTGTGCAGCGAATCGGCGCGCCAGCGGTCGGTGCCGGTCTTGCGGTCGTCCGCCAGGAACTCGACATGGGTCTCGCCGTTGTAGCTGCCGCCGCTGGTCGCGCCCAGGTAGCGCCCGGTGGCGCCCATCTGGAAGCCGCGGTCGAACATCATGCGCGGGTACAGCGTCAGGTCGCGGTTCGGCGCGATATTGACGTAGTACGGCACCATCACCTCGGCCTTGCCCTGCGAGCCGAAGCCGATCGTCGGCGGCAGCCAGCCCGAGCGGCGCTGGCCCGACAGCGAGAACGACAGCGCCGGCGTGCCCAGGATCGGCACGTCCTTGAAATAGATGACGGTCTTGCCGGCGGTGCCGACTTCGCGCCCGCTGTCCAGGCGCAGGGTCGACGATTTCAGGTACCAGTCCGGGTCGGGGCCTTCGCAGGTGCTGTAGGTGCCGTCGCGCACCACGGCCTGCTGCTCGCCCAGGAAGTCGATGCGCTCGGCCTGGCCCTGGCCGTTGCTGGCGGCCAGGTAGTAGCGCGGGTTGAGCAGGTAGCCCTTGCCGGTCTCCATGTTCAGGCGCAGCTCGTCGCCCTGGTAGCGGTCGCCGAAGCGCCACATCCTGACGTTGCCGGTGGCCGTCACTTCGTCTTCGACGCGCAGGTAGCAGGCCGCGTCCGAGGTCAGGCCGGTCTGGCCGCGCGTGATCTCGACATTGCGCGCAAGGTTCACCTCGCGGTCGGGACGGCCTCCGATTTCCTCGGCCTGGATGGTGACGGGAAGTTCATCTTCGGACGGTGCGGTCTGGGCCCAGGCCGGTGCTGCTGTCGCGGCGGCCAGTGCATACAGTGCAAGCACCTGCCGCGGTGGAAAAGGTTTGGCGGTGGACCAGCTCATGGAAAATCGCGGCTCATGAAAATCGACGTGCGCCCTGTGCAGGCCCTGCAGGCAGCCATAAAGGGCGGTATTTTTGGAATGAATCCCTTATTATATGGGAATTAGCTCAACCAACCAGATTCATCAGGCCGTTCCATGTCTTCTTTGTATCAAAATGCTTCCGCCCCCGGCGACGCCGTGCCTGACCGCGATGCGCGCTTCGCGCAACTGACCGAATGGCTGGCCGCGACCGGCCTGGTGGACGCCGGATCCGGCCGCCCCGCCTCGACCGATGCGAGCTTTCGCCGCTACTTCCGCTACGACGTCGTGGCCGGCCTGCAGGACAAGCTCGGCTCGACCCTGATCGCCATGGATGCGCCGCCCGAGCGCGAGAACGTGCCGGCCTTCCTGCACGTGCAGGAACTGCTGTTCGAGGCAGGCGTGAGCGTACCGCAAGTCGCCGCGCGCGACGTCGAGCGCGGCTTCCTGCTGCTGTCCGACCTCGGCACGACCACCTACCTGCAGCGCCTCGACAGCGACAACGCGCCGTTCATGTATTCGGACGCGGTCGACGCCCTGCTCAAGTTCCAGATGGCCAGCCAACCCGGCGTGCTGCCCGAGTTCGACCGCGCCTTCGTGCTGCGCGAGATGAACCTGTTCCCGGAGTGGTACCTGAACCGCCACCTGAACGTCACGCTCGACGACAAGCAGCAGGCCACGCTCGACAAAGTGTTCGAGGCGATCGCCGCCAACGTGCTGGCGCAGCAGCAGGTCTTCATGCACCGCGATTTCCATTCGCGCAACCTGATGTTCCTGGATGCCGGCAACCCGGGCGTGCTCGATTTCCAGGACGCCGTGTACGGCCCGGTCACCTACGACCTGGCCTCGCTCCTGCGCGACGCCTACATCCAGTGGGACGAAGACATCGTGCTGGACTGGGTGGTGCGCTACTGGCAGAGCGCGAAGCAGGCCGGCCTGCCGGTCAATCCGGACATCGACGCCTTCTACCGCGACTTCGAGTTCATGGCCCTGCAGCGCCACCTGAAAATCCTGGGTATCTTCTGCCGCCTGAACTACCGCGACGGCAAGCCGATCTACATGGGCGACCTGCCGACGGTGCTGGAATACGTGCGCAAGACCGCCAACCGCTACACCGAACTGCGGCCCCTGCTGCGCCTGCTCGACGCGTTCGAGGACAAGGCGCCGCAGGTCGGCTACACCTTCTGAAGGCGCGCCCATGAAAGCGATGATCTTCGCCGCCGGCCGCGGCGAGCGCATGCGGCCCCTGACCGACGCCATGCCCAAACCCCTGCTGAAGGTGCGCGGGCGGCCGCTGATCACCTGGCACGTGCTGAACCTGGTGCGCGCCGGAATCACCGATATCGTCATCAACCACTCCTGGCTCGGTCACATGATCGAGCAGGAACTGGGCGACGGCAGCCGCTACGGCGCCCGCATCCAGTACTCGCACGAGCCGGTGCCGCTGGAAACGGCGGGCGGCATCGCCAATGCGCTGCACCTGCTGGGCAATGAGCCCTTCCTGGCGGTGTCGGGCGACATCTATGCGCCCTACTTCGACTACGCGGCGGCGCTCGATGCGCTCAAGGACACCGACATGCTGGGCCACGCCTACCCGCATGACAAGCGCGACATCGCCTGGCTGTGGCTGACGCCGAACCCGTGGCACAACCCGGACGGCGACTTCGCGCTCGACATGTACACGCTCAAGAACGACGGCGCGCCCAAGTGGAACTACGGGAATATCGGCGTGTACCGGCCCGAGATGTTCGACGGGATCGCGCCGGGCGAATGCGCCAAACTGGGCCCCCTGATGCGCAAGTACATCGACCTGGGCCGCATCGGCGGCGAGATCTACCAGGGCCAATGGGTCAATGTCGGCACCGTGGCCCAGCTGGAAGAACTGAACGCGCCGCTGCGATCGGCCAAGCCGGCGGCATGACGTTCACCCCTGCGCCCGACGCTGCACGGCGCGCGCGGCTGGCGGCGCAGATGCAGCCGGGCGCAGTGGCGGTGCTGTTCACGGCACCGGAAGTCGCGCGCAACGGCGACAGCCACTATCCTTACCGGCACGACAGCCATTTCTATTACCTGAGCGGGTTCGCGGAACCCGAGAGCGCGCTGGTGCTGGTTGCAGCCTGCGGCGCGCGGCCGGCGCGCGCGGTCCTGTTCTGTCGCGAGAAGCATCCCGAGCGCGAGATCTGGGAGGGCTTGCGGCACGGGCCGGAGGCCGCGCGCGATGCGTTCGGGTTCGACGAGGCCTGGCCGATCGGCGAACTCGATGCCCGCATGGCGGACATCCTGGCCGATGCGCCGGCGCTGTATCTGGCGCTGGGGCGCGATGCCGCGCTGGATGCGCGGGTGACGCGCTGGCTCGATGCGGTGCGGGCCAGGAGCCGCACCGGCGTCACCGCGCCGCACAGGCTGGTCGACCTGCCCGCCCTGCTCGACGAGATGCGGCTGATCAAGGACGCGCATGAAGTGGCGCTGATGGCGCGCGCCGGCGCGATCTCGGCCCAGGCCCATGTGCGCGCCATGCGCGCGACCCGGCCCGGCATGCTGGAGTACGAGATCGAGGCCGAGCTGCTGCACGAATTTCGCCGCAACGGCGCCCAGTTCCCGGCCTATACGCCGATCGTGGCCGCGGGCGCGCACGCCTGCGTGCTGCACTACAGCGCCAACGACGGGCCGATCGCCGACGGCGACCTGGTGCTGATCGACGCCGGCTGCGAATACGACAGCTACGCCGGCGACATCACGCGCACCTATCCGGCCAATGGCCGCTTCAGCGCGCCGCAGCGCACCTTGTACGAACTGGTGCTGCGCGCCCAGGGGGCGGCGCTGGCGGCGGTCGCGCCGGGACTGCCCTACAGCGGCATCCACGATGCGGCGGTGCGGGTGCTGACCGAAGGGATGCTCGACCTGGGCCTGCTGGACCGGAGCAGGGTCGGCTCGGTCGACGCGGCGATCGCGGCGCGTTCGTACACGCAGTTCTACATGCACGGTACCGGGCACTGGCTCGGGATGGACGTGCACGACGTGGGCGCCTACCGCGACGTAACGCATCCGGACAAGCCTTCGCGGCCCCTGGTGGCGGGGATGGTGCTGACGGTGGAGCCGGGCATCTATGTGCGTCCGGCGCCGGGCGTGCCCGAAGAATACTGGAACATCGGCATCCGCATCGAGGACGACGTGCTCGTGGTCGACGGCGGCTGCCGCATCCTGACCGATGGCGTGCCCAGGACGGTGGATGCGATCGAAGCACTGATGCAGCGACAGAGACAGGAATGAGCAAGGCATGACGGACAACACTCTCGATTTTGACGTGGCGATCTGCGGCGCCGGTCCGGTGGGCCTGGCGCTGGCGGCCTTCCTGGTGCGGCGCGGCGTGCCGGGTTCGCGCATCGCGCTCATCGACGGCAAGTCGCTGGGCCAGGCGATCTCGGACCCGCGCTCGATCGCGCTGTCCTGGGGCAGCGTGCAGCTGCTGGACGACGTTGGCGCGTGGCCGCTGCCGGCCACGCCGATCCACCAGATCCACGTGTCGCGGCGCGGCTTCTTTGGCCGCAGCCTGATGGACCGCCGCGAGCACGATGTGCCGGCGCTGGGCTATGTGACGCGCTATGGCGCCGTGGTCGACGCGCTGGCGCGCATCGCCGATGCCGCATCGGTGGCCATGCTGCGCCCGGCGCGCGTGCAGTCGCTCGACGAACAGCCTGAGACCGCCGTGCTGCAGCTGGACGATGGCCGCCGCGTGCGCGCCCGGGTGGCGGTGCAGGCCGAGGGCGGCATCTTCAACGAACAGGACGTGCGTGCGCGCAGCCGTGATTACGCGCAAAGCGCGGTGATCGCGCGCCTGACGGTGGAACGCCCGATCGCTCACCGCGCCTTCGAGCGTTTTACCGACGAAGGCCCGCTGGCGCTGCTGCCCGAGAACGGTCCCGACGGCCATCAATATGCGCTGGTGTGGTGCGTGCGTCCCGAACGGTCGGGCGCCATCCTGGACCTCGACGACGCGCGCTTCCTGGCGCAATTGCAGGAAGCCTTCGGCGAACGCCTGGGGCGGTTCACGTCGGTCTCGCCGCGTGTCGCCTTCCCGCTGGGCCTGAACGCCGAACCGCGCATCACCGCGCGCACGGTCGCCATCGGCAATGCCGCGCAAACGCTGCACCCGGTGGCCGGCCAGGGCCTGAACCTGGGCCTGCGCGACGCCGCGGTCCTGGCGCGCCTGCTGGCGCGCGGCGCCACGCCCACATCGCTCGCCACCTTCCTCGAAGACCGCGCGGGCGACCGCCGCCTGACGATCGGCCTGACCGACACGATGGCCCGCGCTTTCGTGGGCACTGGCCCGCTGCAGTCGCTGCTGGGCCTGGGCCTGGCCACCCTCGACCTCACCAGGCCCGCCCGGCTGCTGCTGGCCGACCTGATGATGTTCGGGCGCCGCTGACCTTACCGGCGGGTCGCCTTCGTGGCGGCGCGGGAGCTCACGCCGCGCCGTCGAGCGTTTCGAGCAGCTTGCGCGCGGTGGCCGCCGACGAACCCGGGTTCTGCCCGGTGACCAGCAGGCCGTCGGCGACCACGTACGAACCCCAGTCTGCGCCGCGGGTATAGACGCCGCCGAGCGCCTTGAGTTCGTCCTCCACCAGGAACGGCACGACGTCGGTCAGGCCCACGCCGTCTTCCTCGGTATTGGCGAAGCCGGTGACCTGCCTGCCCGCCACCAGCGGTGCGCCATCGGCACCCTTCACATGACGCAGCACGCCCGGTGCGTGGCACACCAGCGCGACCGGCTTGCCGGCCGCGACGAAGGCTTCGATCAGCGCGATCGACGCGCGGTCTTCGGCCAGATCCCACAACGGACCGTGACCGCCCGGGTAGAACACGGCGTCGAAATCGTCCTGCGCCACGCTGTCGAGGCGCACCGTGTTGGCCAGCTGGGCCTTGGCGGCGGCGTCGGCTTCGAAGCGGCGGGTGAGTTCGGTCTGGAACGACGGTTCATTGCTCTTCGGGTCGAGCGGCGGCTGCCCGCCCGCCGGCGACGCCAGCACCAGCGTCGCGCCGGCTTCCTTGAACGCGTAATACGGCGCAGCCAGTTCCTCCAGCCAGAAACCGGTCTTGCGGCCGGTGTTGCCGAGGGTGTCGTGGGAAGTGAGAACGATCAGGATGTTCATTGTGCTGCTCCTTTGATTAGTTTCGAGTAGACCAGTCGTCTAGTATGTGTTTCAAAAAAACGCCTCCTTGGAAGCGTGTCGGCAGGATCCCGCTCAGCGGGACAGGTTCAACAATTTCCGTGTCGCCTCCATGGCGCCATCGAACGGCGTGACGTCGCGTCCGATCTTGACCATCAGGCTCGCGCCCAGCCACAGCTGGTACAGGTTGGCCGCCACCTGCGCAGGCTGCCCCTCGATCGACAGCGAACCGTCAGCCACGCCGCCTTCGATCACCCGCGCCATGCGCGCCACGATGCCGTCAGTACCATGCTTGAGCGCCATACGCATCGGCTCGGACAGATCGGCCACTTCCGCCCCCAGCTTCACCGCCAGGCATTTGCCCTGGCAGTCATCGAACGACTGGCTTGCGCGCCACTGCGCAAAATAGCGCATCAGCCGCTCTGCCATCGTCATACCGGCCTGCCCGAACGTGGCATCCATGCCCGCAAGGTAATCGTCGAAATACTGGGCCAGCAACGCTTCGCCGAACGCATCCTTCGATGCAAAGTAATGATAGAACGACCCCTTCGGCACCTTGGCGCTGGAAAGAATCTCGTTCAACCCCACCGCCGAAAACCCCCGCCCAGCCATGATGCGCTGCCCCACCGCGACAATATTGCCGCGAACGTCGGGAGAGTCAGGTGTCGTTGTCTTTGCCATGGACACACCATACCCTCAATTAGACCAGTCGTCTACAACTTTTTTCACGACCTGGTGCATCCCCCGTCCAGTACCGCCCAAACAATGAGGGTCAGAGTCGAATTATCGAGCAACTTTTGCGGATGAGGCGTTAATTCGACTCTGACCCTAATTATCCCCGGAGATATTGGCCAATAATTCGACTCTGACCCTCATTAATTTTTGGTCAAAATGGGACTTATTGTTTTCGCATAAAAATTGATTTGGACGAGACGCTGGTCGAGCCTGCTATTTCAGGCGATCTCGAGTAGAAAAACAGCCCAAAATTAATGAGGGTCAGAGTCGAATTAATGAGCAACTTTTGCGGATGAGGCGTTAATTCGACTCTGACCCTAATTATCTCTGGGGATATTGGCCAATAATTCGACTCTGACCCTCATTGGCGGTTGCCCTCATTGGCGGTTGGGCTAGTCGACGGCTTTGAGCATCGATTCGATGACTTTTTTGGCGTCGCCGAAGACCATCATCGTGTTGGGCTGGTAGAACAGGTCGTTGTCGAGGCCGGCGTAGCCGGAGGCCATCGAGCGTTTGTTGACGATGATGCTGCGGGCTTTGTAGGCTTCCAGGATCGGCATGCCGGCGATCGGGCTGGACGGGTCTTTCGCGGCCGGGTTCACCACGTCGTTGGCGCCCAGTACCAGGACCACGTCGGTCTGGCCGAATTCGCCATTGATGTCTTCCATTTCGACGACCTGGTCGTACGGTACCTCGGCCTCGGCCAGCAGCACGTTCATGTGGCCGGGCATGCGGCCGGCCACCGGATGGATCGCGTAGCGTACCGTCACGCCGTGCCCCGTCAGCTTGTCGACCAGTTCCTTCACCGTGTGCTGGGCGCGCGCCACCGCCAGGCCGTAGCCGGGGACGATGATCACCGATTCGGCGTTCTGCAGGATGAAGGCGGCGTCGTCGGCCGAGCCGCTCTTCACCGGGCGCTGCTCCTTGCCGCCAGTCCCTGCCTGCGCGGCCGCCTCGCCGCCGAAGCCGCCCAGGATCACATTGAAGAACGAGCGGTTCATCGCCTTGCACATGATGTACGACAGGATCGCGCCGCTCGATCCCACCAGTGAGCCGGCGATGATCAGCATCGCGTTATTGAGCGAGAAGCCGATGCCGGCCGCCGCCCAGCCGGAATACGAATTGAGCATCGACACCACCACCGGCATGTCGGCGCCGCCGATCGGGATGATGATCAGCACGCCCAGCACGAAGGCCAGCGCCGCCATCGCGATGAACGGCGTCCAGAACGGCGCCACGCCGTCGGCAAAGCAGAACACCAGGCCCAGCGCCACGATCGCAACGGCCAGCGCGAAGTTCAGCAGGTGCTGGCCGGCGAAACGCACCGGCGCGCCCTGGAACAGGCGAAACCTGTATTTGCCGGACAGCTTGCCGAACGCGATCACCGATCCTGAAAACGTCACCGCCCCGACGAAGGTGCCAATGAACAGTTCGAGCCGGTTCCCGAACGGCAGCGGCGTGTCGCGCGTGGCGATATTGAAGGCCCATGGCTCCGACACCGCGGCGACCGCGATGCACACCGCGGCCAGCCCGATCAGCGAGTGCATCGCCGCCACCAGCTCGGGCATCTTGGTCATCTCGACGCGCTTCGCCAGGATCGCGCCGATCGCGCCGCCCACCACCACACCCAGCAACACCAGCGGGAAGCCCAGGCCATGGCCGGTATCGAGTTCGGCCCGCAGCTTGAGCATCAGCGCCACCGTGGTCACCACCGCGATCGCCATCCCGGCCATGCCGAAGGCGTTGCCGGTGCGCGCGCTCGATGGCGACGACAGTCCCTTCAGGGCCTGGATGAAGCACACCGAGGCGACCAGGTAGAACAGCGTCACGAGGTTCATGCTGATCGCGCTCATGCCCCCTCCCCCTGCTTGCTGGCGCCGGTGCGTGGCGCCTTCTTGCGGAACATCTCGAGCATGCGCTGGGTGACCAGGAAGCCGCCGAACACGTTCACCGCGGCCAGCGCCACCGCCAGCGTGCCGGCCACCTGCCCGGTGACGCCTTCGGTCAGGCCGGCCGCCAGCATGGCGCCGACGATCACGATCGCCGAGATCGCGTTGGTCACCGCCATCAGCGGCGTGTGCAGCGCGGGAGTGACGGTCCAGACCACGTGGTAGCCGACGTAGATCGCCAGCACGAAGATGATCAGGTTGATGACGGTGTGGCTGATGTCCATGCTGTCTCCAGTCGAGGCCCTTGGTCTAACCACGCAGTACCGCGCCATCGGCGCACACCAGCACGGCGCGCACGATCTCGTCCTCGCGGTCGATATGAAACTGGCCGTCGTCCTTGACCACCAGCTTGAGGAAATCGAGCACGTTGCGCGCGTACAGGGCCGACGCGTCGGCCGGCACCAGCGCCGCCAGGTTCGGCTCGCCGATGATGTGCACCCCATGCTTGATCACGGTCTTGCCGAGTTCCGTCAATGGGCAGTTGCCGCCCTGGGCGATCGCCATGTCGACGATCACCGAGCCCGGCTTCATCGCGCGCACCGTGTCTTCGCCGATCAGGACGGGCGCGGCGCGGCCCGGGACCAGCGCGGTGGTGATGACGATGTCGGCCAGCCTGGCGCGCTCGTGCACCAGCCCGGCCTGGCGCCGCATCCAGTCGGGCGGCATCGGGCGCGCGTAGCCGCCGCTGCCCTGGGCGATCTCGCGCTCCTCGTCGGTCACGAACGGCACGTCGATGAACTTGGCGCCGAGCGACTCCACCTGCTCCTTCACCGGCGGGCGCACGTCGGACGCCTCGATCACTGCGCCCAGGCGCTTCGCCGTGGCGATCGCCTGCAGGCCGGCCACGCCCACGCCCATCACCAGCACGCGCGCGGCCTTGACCGTGCCGGCCGCGGTCATCAGCATCGGCATGAAGCGCCCGTAGGTATTCGCGGCCAGCAGGACCGCCTTGTAGCCGGCGATGTTCGCCTGCGAGGACAGCACGTCGAGCGACTGCGCACGCGTGATGCGCGGCGCCGCCTCCAGCGCGAAGGCGTTCAGACGGGCCGCGGCCAGCGCGGCGAGGTTGTCGGTGTCGAACGGGTCGAGCATGCCGACCAGCGCCGCGCCAGGGTGCATGCGCGCCAGTTCGGTGGCGTCGGGACTGCGCACCTTGAGCACCAGCTCGGCCTCGAAAGCGGCGGCCGCGTCGACGATGGCGGCGCCGGCGGCGGCGTAGGCGTCGTCGGGCGCGGCGGCGTGCAGGCCGGCGCCGGATTGGACCAGCACCTGGTGCAGCCCGGACGCGGCCAGCTTCCTGACGGTTTCGGGAGTCGCTGCAACGCGGGTTTCGCCCGGCCGGGTTTCGGCCGGTATGCCTATCCTCATGGACTGCTCCAATCACTGGACCGCACGGTTTGCCTACCTGTCAATGAAATGTATCACAGCAATTGACGTGTCTGTACAACCCTTGCTGAAATATAAATTTACGTTGGCGAAACCACACCTTCCGCCTAGATGCAGGGGGTTTGACATGGATTTACCCTGTTTTTGCGCAGGATCAAGCCAATTTAACGACAAGCAAGCGTCACGGATCGGTCAAGGCTGAGCAGACCGGGCCTTTGTCAAGGTAGAATACCGGCTCATTTTCAAGGACAGGCATGAGCGACATCTTCAAACCATCGGTTACCGTGGCTGCGATCATCGAGCACGAGGGCCGTTTTTTGCTGATCGAGGAAGAGACGAGCGAAGGCATCAAGCTGAACCAGCCCGCCGGCCATCTCGACCCGCACGAGTCGCTCGAACAGGCGGTGGTGCGCGAAGCGCTCGAGGAGACCGCGCACGAGTTCATCCCGACCGCGCTGGTCGGCATGTACATGTCGCGCTACCACTCGAAGTCGCGCAATGCCGATGTCACCTACCTGCGCTTCACCTTCTGCGGCGGCGTGGGCCGCAAGTTCGACCAGCCGCTCGACGAGGGCATCCTGCGCACCCTGTGGATGACGCGCGACGAGATCGCCGCCACCGCCGATCGCCACCGCAGCCCGATCGTCCTCAAGTGCGTCGACGATTACCTGGCCGGGAGAAGCACCCCGCTGGCGCTGCTCTACACCCACGCCTCGGTGTTCGAGGGCGGGATCTGAATTCAATACGGACGTAACATGAGCAAGAAAAAAGTCGTGATCGGGATGTCGGGCGGAGTCGACTCCTCGGTCGCGGCGTGGATGCTGAAGGAACAGGGCTACGACGTGGTCGGCCTGTTCATGAAGAACTGGGAAGACGACGACGACTCCGAATACTGCTCGACGCGCCAGGACTGGATCGACGCGGCCAGCGTGGCCGACGTGGTCGGGGTCGACATCGAGGCGGTCAACTTCGCGTCCGAATACAAGGACCGTGTGTTCGCCGAGTTCCTGCGCGAATACCAGGCCGGCCGCACGCCCAACCCGGACGTGCTGTGCAACGCCGAGATCAAGTTCAAGGCCTTCCTCGACCATGCGATGAAGCTGGGCGCCGACCTGATCGCCACCGGCCACTACGCGCGCGTGCGCGAGAACACCGCCAGCGGCAGCTTCGAGCTGCTCAAGGCGTTCGATGCCACCAAGGACCAGAGCTACTTCCTGCATCGCCTGAACCAGGCGCAGCTCTCCAAGTCGCTGTTCCCGCTGGGCGAAATCCCGAAGACCGAAGTACGCAAGATCGCCGAAAAGCTGCAGCTGCCGAACGCCGCCAAGAAGGATTCGACCGGCATCTGCTTCATCGGCGAGCGCCCGTTCCGCGACTTCCTGAACCGCTACCTGTCGTACAAGCCGGGGCCGATCCGGCTCGACGACGGCACCCAGGTCGGCGAACACGTGGGCCTGTCGTTCTATACGCTGGGCCAGCGCAAGGGCATCGGCATCGGCGGCCTCAAATCGCGCAAGACCGCGGACGGCATCAGCGAGCCATGGTTCGTGGCGCGCAAGGACATCGCCGCCAACACGCTGTACATCGTGCAGGGCCACGACCATCCATGGCTGCTGTCGAAGCGCCTGGAAGCCGGCCAGGCCAGCTGGATCGCGGGCGTGGCCCCCGAACCGCGCGCGTTGTCGGCCAAGACCCGCTATCGCCAGGCCGACATGGCCTGCAGCGTGCAGGCCGACGGCGCCAGCCGCTTTGCGCTCGACTTCCTCGAGCCGCAATGGGCGGTCACGCCGGGCCAGTCGGCCGTGCTGTACGACGGCGACGTGTGCCTGGGCGGCGGCATCATCGATGCCCGCAGCGAGTGATCAACAAGTAAGCAAGGACTAAGCAAGAAGTAAGCAAGAATCCAGTCAGCGTCAGCGCCGGCCAGCCAGCCATTCGGCCAGCCGGTTCGGCGCCATCGGGCGCGCATACAGGTAGCCCTGCGCCTCGTCGCAGCCGGCGCCGCGCAGGAAGTCCGCCACCTCCACCGTTTCCACACCCTCGGCTACCACCTGGTGCCCGAGGTCGTGCGACAGCTTGATCATCGTGCGCACCAGCGCGCCGCGGCGCTCGTCGGCGCCGCCGTCCCTGTCGCCCAGGCCGCGCATGAAGCTCTGGTCGATCTTGACCACGTCGACCGGCAGGCTTTGCAGGTAGGACAGGCTGCTGTAGCCCGTGCCGAAATCGTCGATCGCCAGCCGCACGCCGGCGCGCGCGAGGCGTTCCAGCGTGGCCTGGGCCACCTTGGGATTGCGCATCAGCGCACTCTCGGTCAATTCGATCGCAAGGCTGGACGCGGGCACGGCGTGGCGCTGCAAGTGCATCAGCACGCGCTCGCAGAAATCGGTCTCTTCCAGGTTCACCGCCGACACGTTCACCGCCACCTGCAGGTCGATGCCGTCCCGGCGCCATGCGGCCAGCTGGCGTATCGCCGCCGCCAGCACCCATTCGGTGGTGGCGCGCGCCAGCGACGTCGTTTCGATCACGGGAATGAATTCGCCCGGCGAGATGGCGCCCTGCTCCGGGTGGCTCCAGCGCAGCAGCGCCTCGACGCTCACGCAGGCGCCGCCGGCCAGGCCGACCTTGGGCTGGTACACCAGGTGCAGCTGGTTGCGGCTTTCCAGCGCGTCGCCGAAGGCCGTCACCAGCCAGAAGCGGCGCCGCAGGATGGCGTCGTGCTCGGACGAGAACACGCGCACGCAGCGCTCGGCCGCGAGCGCGTCGTGCGCCGCGCTGTGCATATTGCGCAGCAGGTCGAGGCCTTCGGTCTGGCCGACCGTGAACGGCGCGATGCCGACCGTCGTGGTGGTAAGGAAGCGCGTCTGGCCAAAACTGGCGCGCGCGTCGAGCCAGGACTGCATCTGCACGCAGAATGTCTCCAGCGTCACGCCGGGCGGCGCGAAGAACGCGAACTGGGTGCTGGCCACGTGATAGATCTTGCCGGCCCCGCCGATACGCAGCAGGGGCACGGTGTCGCGCACCACGTCGTCGAGGTAGCCGGAGCCCATCACGCGCTGGGCGTCGCTCAGTTCCTGCGGACTGGCCAGACTGACCAGCGCCGCCAGGCGCATGTCACCGTGCGGCTCGTGCAGCTCGATGTCGGTGAAATCGCTGATGAACTGGTTACGGTTGGGCAGGCCGCTGATTGGGTCGACCCGGCCCAGCGCGTGCTGCAGTTCGATCTGCGACATCACCATTGTCGCCAGGTCGCGCAGCGCCTCGCTCTCGGCCCTGGTGACCTGGCGCGGTTCCAGGCCCAGCACGCACATCGCCCCGAGGCAGTAGCCTTCGCTGGTGACCAGCGGGGCGCCGGCATAGAAGCGGATGCCGCTTTCGGCCAGCGTGCTGTCGCGAAAGCAGTCGTCTTCCAGCAGGTCGGGCACGATCAGCAGTCCGCCGCTGTCGGCCACCGCCGCGCAGGGCGCGCGCAGGCGCGGAATGGTATCGTGGCCGACGCCCACCTTCGACTTGAACCACTGGCGGTGGCTGTCGGTCAGCGACACCGCCGCGATCGGCAGCTTGAACAGCTGCGCCGCCATGCGCGTGATGCGGTCGAACGCTTCGCTCGGCGGCGTGTCCAGCAACTCCAGACGGCGCAGGGCTTCGAGTCGCGCCGTTTCATACAGCGATGGGGCAAGCAGGGCCGGAGCGGTCGGAGAATTCATGGGCGAACTGGACGATTACGCACATCTGCGTAAATTGACGGAATTGACGGATTGAATCTATTGTTGCCAATAAAAAACTGGACGTCAACAAATATATCCAATTCTCTCGTCATATTCGTCATTTTTTGTTGCTTCGTGTAAAATTGTTGGCTCCTGCAGGAGACATGCCATGAACACGCCACTTGAAGCCAACGATCCGATCCTCACGACCCGGGAAGCCGCGCGTCTGCTCGGCGTTGCGGTCAGCACCGCGCAGACATGGATCGAAAGCGGCGCCCTGCCGGCCTGGAAGACGCCCGGCGGCCATCGCCGCGTGCGCCTGAGCGCCGTCGAGCGGCTGGTCGAGCAGCGCCGCCATGGCGCGCCCCAGGCCCACGACAGCCTGCCCAGCGGCGAATTCCTGCCCCTTCCAGCGCCGCACTACCCGGCGCCGCCCTATGAGGCGCGACGCCTGGAAGCGCTGCATGCGACCCGCCTGCTCGACACGCCGCAGGAAGAAACGTTCGACCGCCTCACCTGGCTGGCCACCCACGTCACCGACTGCCCGATGGCCCTGCTCACGCTGCTGTCGGCGCAACGCCAGTGGTTCAAGTCGCGGGTTGGCGTCGAGGCGGCCGAAACCCCGCGCGAGCTGGCATTTTGCAGCCACGTGATCATGGAGAACGGGCTGTTCGTGGTGGAAGACGCCGCCGACGACGCGCGCTTTGCCGACAACGCCCTGGTGACCGGGGCGCCGCACATCCGCTTCTACGCCGGCTATCCGGTGCGCGACGCGCACGGGCTGCCGCTCGGTTCACTGTGCGTGCTGGACCGCGAGCCGCGCCGCCTGCGCGAGCGCGAACTGCGTGCACTGCGCGAGCTGGCAGCGATCGCGTCGGAAGAAATCGCGCGCCGCGGCTGAGCGCGGCCGCGCGTGATGGTGTTGCGCTACTCCGGGCTGGCCGCCTGGCGCTGCTTCTTGACGAAAGCGATCACGGTATTGCGAATGGTCTTGAGCACCGTATCGGCCTTGAACGGCTTGACGATGAATCCGTGCACGCCGCGCGCCGCCGCCGCTTGCACCGCCTGCGCGTCGAGCGTGCCCGACACCAGGAAGATCAGGGTCTTGGGCAGCTGGGCGCGCAGCTGCTCGAGCACGTCGCTGCCATCCTCGACCTGTTCGCGCGCGATGCAGAACACGTGCGGGTGGTGCTTGAGCGCCAGGTTGTAGCCGAGCGGGCCCGTATGCGTCATGCCGACCACGTCGTAACTGCCGTCGGTCAGCACGGTATTGAGCAACCCGCGCGAGATTGCATTTCCATCGACGATCACCGCTTTCAGCATTGCTTGTCCATCCCTGTCAGTTCATTTCAGTACTGCGCCTGGTGCGCCCGGCGCCGCGTTTCAGTGCGACGCATAGGCCAGCATGTTCCAGGTCACGCCCAGGCGCACATCGAGCTTGAGCGACACCAGGCAGCGCGAGACTTCCAGTATCTCACGCTCGGCGCGTAACCGTTCTCCCAGCGGCGTCTTGAGGATGCCGGCGCCGGCAATCACGGCGTCCAGGCTGCCGTAGGCATTGAGCAGTTTGGCGGCGGTCTTCATGCCGACCTTCGACACGCCCGGCACGCCGTCGGTCGGGTCGCCCATCAGCGCCAGCAGGTCGTGCAGCAGCTCGGGCGCGACGCCGAAGCGCTGGCGCACCCAGGCATCGTCGTGCCACTCGTTGCGAAAGTGGTCCCACACCAGCGCGCCATGCGCGATCAGCGGATGCAGGTCCTTGTCGGTGGTGGCGACGATGGCGTCGCCGCGGCCTTCGGACAGCCAGCGCATCACGCCGGTAGCGATCGTGTCGTCGGCCTCGACGTCCGGCACGCACACCACATGCACGCCGGCCGCGCGCAGGCGCTCGTGGAATTCGGGCAGCGCCGCACGCAATTCGGCCGGCATCGCCGCCCGTCCCTCGCGGTAGCGCGGATACAGCGCGTGGCGCCAGTTCTGGCCGCCGTGGTCGAAGGCCGCCAGCACGTGGGTCGGCGCGTGGGTCTCGAGCACGGTGCGAAACGACGAGAACGCGTGGCGCAGCGCGATGCTCGCCTTCAGGTCGGAATCGGGTTCGGGACTGGCTTCGTACACGCGGCGCACGATGTTCAGTCCATCGATGGCGAGCAGCTTGCCCTGGTTACTCATGGTGTCAAATAGCGGAAGATCGTGGACGGCGCCATGATAAACCGGCGCGCGCCGTTGTCAAAGCCGCCGCGCCGCCACTGGCCTGGGTCCGCGTCAGCTGGCGTAGGCGTATTCGCCGCCGCGCTCGAGCGCGCGCCGGTAGGCCGGCCGCGCATGGATGCGCGCGAGAAAATCGACCAGGTTCGGATACTTCGCATCGAGCCCGCCGCGCGAGGCGGCCGCTTCCAGCGGGAAGCTGAGCTGGATGTCGGCGGCGGTGAACTCCTCGCCGGTGAACCACGCATGCTTGCCCAGCTCCGCTTCCAGGTAGCCCAGGTGCAGCGCGATCTGGGGCAGCACGAACGTTCCCTTGACCTTGTGCGCGATCGCGCGCGCCACCGGCTTGACGAAGAACGGCATCGGGCTGCTCTCGACCTTGTCGAACACCAGCTTGAGCAGCAGCGGCGGCATCAGCGAGCCTTCGGCGTAGTGCAGGAAGTGGGTGTAGCGCAGACGCGCCGGGGTGCCGGCGGCCGGGACCAGGCGATTGTTCTCGCGCGCGGTCAGGTACTCGACGATGGCGCCCGATTCGGCCACCACGGTGTCGCCGTCGGTGATCACCGGCGACTTGCCCAGGGGGTGGACCGCCTTCAGTTCGGGCGGCGCCAGCATGGTCTTTGCATCGCGCTGGTAGCGCTTGATCTCGTATTCCAGGCCCAGTTCTTCGAGCAGCCACAGGATGCGCTGCGAGCGCGAGTTGTTCAGGTGATGGACGACGATCATGGCGTTGGCTGAGTGGTGGCGAAGGACCACCAGCTTAGCATTGCCGGACTGGCAAGGGCAACGCGCTCAGTGCCCGGTGCCCGGCGCTCGATACCCGATACCGGTACCCGGTACCCGATGCGCGCTGCCTAGCGCTTCTGGTGCAGCTTGATCACGCGGTGCTTGCCGGGCGGCGTCGGCGCGTGGTTCTTCGGCGCGCAGCTGTTGCAGCCGCCGCCACCGCAGGCGCCGCCGCCGGCCGTGTCCAGCCAGGCGGCCAGGCGCGAGCGGCGGCCGGCGCGCGTCAAATGGCGTACCAGGCGCAGGCGCGGGCCGGCCGGCATGTATTTGCCGCCCAGGTACAGCGCGGCGATGGACACGATGACGACGACGGCCAGTTCTTGCATGCTCATGCTCCTGTTTATGCTCCGGTGAACGCCAGGGTGACGCGGTACACGATGAAGGCCGCGGCGTAGGCCAGGCCGAACATGTAGCCGGCCATGATCCAGGCGTACTTGCGGCTGCCGGTTTCGCGCGCCACTGTGGCCAGCGTCGGCAGGCAATGCGGCGCATACACATACCACGCCAGCAGCGCCAGGCCCGTGGCCAGCGACCACGATTGGGCGATCATCGGCGCCAGCAGGTCACCCACTTCGTCGCCGCCCGACAGCGCATACACGGTGCCCAGCGCGCCCACGGCCACTTCGCGCGCCGCCATGCCCGGCACCAGCGCGATGGCGATCTGCCAGTTGAAGCCGATCGGCGCCAGGATCACTTCGAGCGCCCGGCCGATCATGCCGGCCACGCTGTAGTAGATCGGCGGGTGGGTCGCGCCTTCCGGTGCGCCCGGGAAGCTCGAGAGCAGCCAGAGCAGGATCATCATGGTCAGGATCAGGGTGCCGACCCGCATCAGGAAGATCTTGGCGCGTTCCCACAGGCCCGAGGCCAGTGCGCCCGGCTGCGGCCAGTGGTAGGCCGGCAGTTCGAGCATCAGCGCCTGTTGCTTGTATTCGCTGCGCCGCTTCATGACCCAGGCCACCGCCATCGCCGACACGATGCCGGCCATGTACAGCACGAACAGCACCACGCCCTTCAGGTTGAGGAAACCGGCCACGGTCTGGTCGGGGATGAAGGCCGCGATCAGCAGCGCATACACCGGCAGGCGCGCCGAACACGTCATCAATGGCGCGATCATGATCGTCACCAGGCGGTCGCGCGGGTTCTGGATCGTGCGCGCGGCCATCACGCCGGGGATCGCGCAGGCGAACGACGACAGGAGCGGCAGGAAGGCGCGGCCCGACAGGCCGACGCTGCCCATGATGCGGTCCAGCAGGAAGGCGGCGCGCGGCAGGTAGCCGACGTCTTCGAGCAGCAGGATGAAGAAGAACAGGATCAGGATCTGCGGCAGGAACACCAGCACCGAACCGACGCCGGCGATGATGCCGTCCACGATCAGGCTGTGCAGCACGCCTTCGCCCAGCAGGTTGCCGACCATTTCACCCAGGCCGCCGACACCGGCCTCGATCAGGTCCATCGGCGTGCCGGCCCAGCTGAACACGGCCTGGAAGATCAGGAACATCAGCGCGGCCAGGATGATCGGCCCCGCCACCGGATGCAGCACCACGTTGTCGATCTTTTCGGTCAGGTTGCCGGTGTCCTTGGTGGTCGACACGGCGGCGGCCAGGATGCGGCGCACTTCGCGCTGGGTGTCTTCGACCGAGACTTCGTCGATCGCGGCCAGCGGCCTGGCCTTGACCGCCTCGGCGAACACCATGCGGTCGAGTTCGGCCAGCAGGGCCTGTTCGCCGCCGGACTGGATGGCGACGGTCTCGACCACCGGCATGCCCAGTTCCTGCGACAATTTGAGGGTATCGATCTCGATGCCGCGCTTCCTGGCAACGTCGACCATGTTCAGGGCCAGCACCATCGGCAGGCCCAGACGCTTGAGCTCGAGGACCAGGCGCAGGTTCAGGCGCAGGTTGGTCGCGTTGACCACGCACAGCACCGCATCCGGCGCCTGCTCACCGGCGCGCAGGCCGGCCACCACGTCGCGCGTGATGCCTTCGTCAGGCGTCTGCGCGGTCAGGCTGTAGGCGCCCGGCAGGTCGAGCACGCGGAAGGCGCGCCCGGCCGGCGAGGTGAAGCTGCCTTCCTTGCGTTCGATGGTGACGCCGGCGTAGTTGGCAACCTTCTGGCGCGAACCGGTCAGGCGGTTGAACAACGCGGTCTTGCCGCAGTTGGGGTTGCCGAGCAGTGCGACCAGCGGCGTGCGCGCAGGGGCGCGCGTCGGCGCCTGTTGTTCCATGACTCCCATCCGCTCAGTCCGCCTTGATCGAAACCATGGCCGCTTCGAAGCGGCGCAGGGCAAAGGTCGACTCGCCCACCTTGACCGCCAGCGGGCCACCCAGCACGCGCTTGAGCACGCGGATGCGCTCGCCCGGCACGAAGCCCAGTTCCATCAGGCGGCGCTGGACGTCGACGCCGCCATGCTGGGCGTTCGGCGCGAGATGGACGACGGTGGCGCTCTGGCCCGCTTTCAGCGAGTCGAGCGTGGAAAGGGCTAGGGTCATGGCAGCTTCCAAAAAGTTGTAGCGCTAATGAGACAGCGACTGGAATGATCCCGGTATCATAAACCTAAATAGGAATTATTTCTATTTGCAGCTTGTCATTGCCAAGTAGAAAAGCCCAAAAAATTCATGCGGAACACGTAAATTCGCTTGCCTTCATGGCCGAGTTTACAGAAAATAGCAACGCAAATGAGAATGATTCGCATTTTTCTAGTGTAAACAACAAGGTTGAGCACCATGATCGTCTGTGTCTGCAATAACATCTCCGACCGTGAAATCCGCCAGGCCGTCGACCTGGGCATCACTTCGGTTGCCGGGCTGCGCAAGGAACTTGGCGTCGGCACCATGTGCGGCACCTGCGTCAGCTATGCGCGCGAAGTCCTGCATGACCACATCGACAGCAAGACCGTCATCACCGAAGTGCGCCGCGTCCCGCAGGCAGCCTGAACTTCGATCGCAGCAGCGCCCGGCCCCGTCGCCCGACGGGGCTTTTTTACGTCCGTCCGGCCGCGACCGGCAGCAGAACACGGGCGTGTTTGATTCCCATTTGCATGCCGTTTTTGCACGAACGAGAAGCGTTATCAGGGTGGAGTGAGAACGGTTTTCATTACAGCTAAAAATATCGCTTTTTATGGTATTTAATGCGCTTTTTTAGCCATTTTTTACGCTTTTTACGTCTTTTTTGATCTGCGTGTTTGCTATCATGGAGCCCATTCAAAACACATTACGAGGGTATTCCATGAAAGGCGATCAAAACGTCCTGCGTCTGCTGAACGCACAGCTGACCAACGAACTCACCGCGATCAACCAGTACTTCCTGCACGCGCGCATGTACCGCCACTGGGGCCTCGAAAAGCTGGGCAAGAAGGAGTACGAAGAATCGATCGGCGAGATGAAGCACGCCGACAAGCTGATCGACCGCATCCTGATGCTGGACGGCCTGCCGAACCTGCAGGCGCTGCACAAGCTGATGATCGGCGAGTCGACCCAGGAAATGCTGGAATGCGACCTGAAACTGGAGCGTGGCGCGCAAGTGACCGTCAAGGAAGGCATCGCCGCCTGCGAAGCGGCCGCCGACTACGTGTCGCGCGACCTGTTCCTGATGATCCTGGAAGACACCGAAGAGCACATCGAGTGGCTGGAAACCCAGCTGGACCTGATCGTCAAGGTCGGTATCCAGAACTACCTGCAGAGCCAGATGTCGGCGACCTGATCTGCATGCGTGGCCGATGGCGGTTGGCGTCATCGGCTGTGCTACGGACCTGGATTCCCGCCTTCGCGGGAATGACGTTGCTTGAGTGTTCGAGTGGTATGGAGCTGATGCTTTAGCCAGCGCCTTCAGCACGTCATTCCCGCGAAGGCGGGAATCCAAGTTGCCTGCATACCGCGAATGTCACGCCCACCTCACCGCCAGCGCGTCATCCACTTGTCGTAAAACCCCAGATCCCCCGGCACCGCGCCCGGAATCGCGCAGATCGCGCCGGCGAATTCGTTCGCGCGCGCCAGCGCCAGGTCGAGCGGCCAGCCGCGCATCTTCCCCAGCAAGAAAATCGCCGAGAACGCATCGCCCGCCCCCACCGTGTCGATCACGAACGGCGGCGCCGGCGTGTCGCGCCCGTGCAGCACCTGGCCGTCGCCGCCGAAGTACACCGCACCGCGGTGGCCCAGCGTCACGATCAGCGCATCGAGCGAAAACATCTGCAGCAGGGCCTGGCACGACGCATGCACGTCGTCGGCCGCCAGCGGCGGATCGTCGGGCTTGATCTGGAAAAACCAGCCGAACAGCACCTGCAGCTCTTCTTCGTTGACCTTGACGATATTGGCCAGCTGCAACGAGCGGGTCACGCCGCGTTCGTCGTACTGGCCCTCGCGCAGGTTCAGGTCGAGGAAGCGCAGCGCCGGGCCGGCGTCGAGCACCGCCGTCAACGCCGCGCGCGCGGTGTCGTTGCGCTGCGCCAGCATGCCGAACACCACGATGCCGGCATCGACCGCCCCGACAGCGGCCAGGGCCGATGCGGGGTCGATGAAATCATAGGCCTGGTTCGGCAGGATCGAGAAGCGGTGGCCGCGCGGGCCGCGCTCGACCAGCACGCGGCCGGTGTCTTCGATCGGATCGACCTGCAGGCCGGCTTCGCTCATGGCGAAGCGTTCGAACTCGGCGCGCACCAGACGGCCCGGACGGTCGTCGCCGATGCGGGTGAGCATCAGGCACGGCGCCATGAAGGCCGACAGGTGGCGCGCCACATTGAATGGCGCGCCGCCGACGATCTGCTCGCCCGCGAAATCGTCGATCAGCGCTTCGCCGAACACGACGGCCGCTTTTGCTGCCCCCGCGGCCAGGCCGGCACCGGTCACGGCGTTACAGGGACGGTGTCCCGGAACGACGGACGCTCGGACAGTTTATCGAACAGGCGCGCCAGATTGGGATGCGCGCCGCGCCAGTCGAGCTCGGGGAAACGGAACGCCAGCCAGCCCAGCGCGCAGCCGACCGCGACGTCGGCCAGCGTGTACTGCCTGCCATTGCAGAACGGCGCCTCGCCCAGCTGTTCGGACATGGTCCGCAGGCCGGCATGCACCTTGGCCCACTGGCGTGTGATCCACTCGGGGCTTTGCTGGGCCTGCGGACGCAGCGTGGTTTCGAGGCGCACCAGCACGGCCGCGTCGAGCACGCCGTCGGCCAGCGCTTCCCAGACCTTCACTTCGGCGCGCTCGCGACCGTTGGGCGGCAGCAGCTTGCAGACCGGGGTCAGGGTGTCGAGGTATTCGGCGATCACGCGCGAATCGTACAGCGCGCTGCCGTCCTCCATCACCAGGCAGGGCACTTTTCCAAGTGGGTTGCTTTCCTGGATGGTGGTGTCGGCGCCCCAGACATTCTCTTGAATAAAGGAATAGTCGAGCTTCTTTTCGGCCATCACGACGCGCACCTTGCGCACGTAGGGGCTGGGAATGGAACCGATGAGTTTCATGGAAGGACGCAGTTGGGAATCGAGTCACAGTATAGCATCGGCTGCCGTGCAAAATCCTGCGCCGGGACGGGTGCGCGGGCGGCGCGAATGCGGCATCCGCAAGAATCGGCGGGCGCGCCGGTGGTAAAATCCGCGTTTTTGACCGCCACTGCCGCCATGACCTCCACCGCCCTGTCCCCTACCCTCTCGGCCCTGTCCCCGCTGGACGGCCGCTATGCCTCGAAAACCGACAAGCTGCGTCCGATCCTGTCGGAAACCGGTTTCATGCACCACCGCGTGAAGGTCGAGATCGCGTGGCTGCAGGCGCTGTCGCAGGCCGGCTTTGCCGAGATCAAGCCATTCTCGAACGAAGCGATCGCTCACCTCGACCGCATGGCGCTCGAGTTCGGCGAAAAGGATGCGGCGCGCATCAAGGAAATCGAAGCGGTCACCAACCACGACGTGAAAGCGGTCGAGTACTGGCTCAAGGAGCAGGTCAAGGACGTGCCCGAGCTGGTCGCGGCGAGCGAATTCATCCACTTCGCCTGCACCTCGGAAGACATCAACAACACCTCGCACGGCATGATGCTCAAGGCCGCGCGCGACGGCGTGCTGCTGCCGGCCCTGCAATCGATCATCGCCAAGCTGACCGAGATCGCGCACACCAACGCGGCGCTGCCGATGCTGTCGCGCACCCACGGCCAGACCGCCAGCCCGACCACCCTGGGCAAGGAAATGGCCAACGTGGTCGCGCGCCTGCAACGCGCCGTCAAGCGCATCGCCGACGTCGAGATCCTGGGCAAGATGAATGGCGCGGTCGGCAACTACAATGCCCACCTGTCGGCGTACCCTGAATTCGACTGGCCGACCTTCTCGAAGAACGTGATCGAGCAGCGCCTGGGCCTGACCTTCAACCCGTACACGATCCAGATCGAACCGCACGACTACATGGCCGAGATGTTCGACGCCATCGCGCGCACCAACACGATCCTGCTCGACCTGAACCGCGACATCTGGACCTATGTCTCGCTCGGCTACTTCAAGCAGAAACTGAAGGCCGGCGAGATCGGTTCGTCGACCATGCCGCACAAGGTCAACCCGATCGACTTCGAGAATTCGGAAGGCAACCTGGGCCTGGCGAACGCGGTGCTACGCCACATGGCCGACAAGCTGCCGGTCTCGCGCATGCAGCGCGACCTGACCGACTCGACCGTGCTGCGCAATATCGGCGTCGGCTTCGGCTATGCACTGCTGGCCTACGACAGCTGCCTGCGCGGCCTGAACAAGCTGGAAGTGAACGCCGCCCGCCTCGAGCAGGACCTGGACGCCAACTGGGAAGTGCTGGCCGAGCCGGTCCAGACCGTGATGCGCCGCTACGGCATCGCCAACCCCTACGAACAGCTGAAGGAACTGACCCGCGGCAAAGGCATCACGAAAGATGCGCTGCGCGAGTTCATCGAGACGCTGGCGGTGCCGCAGGAAGCCAAGGACCTGATGCTGGCGATGACGCCGGCAAACTACACGGGCCTGGCAGCGCGCCTGGCGAGCGAGATCTGACGGTCATTTGCTGGTAATTACCTCTGGATGGTGAGATCTGACGATCATCTGCTGGTAGTTACCTCTGGGTGGTGCGATCTGACGATCATCTGCTGGTAGTTACCTCTGGGTAGGGTGGACGGGTTTCCCGTCCACGCGTCCAGCCGGCGCATGCCTGGCCACAGCGCATCCGCTATCGTCGGCATCAGCCCGTCATTCCCGCGAAGGCGGGAATCCAAGTTCGTCGCATACCACTGATATCGAGCGTAGTGGCAATGCAGGCAACATTGGATTCCGCCTTCGCGGGAATGACGGGCGAGGGGCAACGATTCAGCCAGCATCAGCTCGGATCAGCATCGACGTCAACGTCAACGTCAACGTCAACGTCAACGTCAACATCAGATCAGATCGCATCAGATCACATCAGATTAGATCAGCATCGGGCCCAGCCTCAGCCCGCCATTCCCTACCGGTCCCACCTCAGCCGCACCCCCACCCGCCGCTCGTACTCGGCGCGGTAGATGGGCGTACCGAACTCGGTATGCCCGCCATTCAGGTTCTCCCCCACCACCGACAGCGCCAGCCCCGGCCGCAAACGCCAGCCAAAACGCGCATCCAGCGCCGTATACGACGGCACGCCTGACTGGGCCATCCCGCCTACCCGGCGCACGGTGACGTCGATCTCGCGGCGGTCGTCGATGTTGTAGTTCGAGCGCAGCTGCAGCGTGTGCCTGGGATCGCGCCAGGCCGCCAGCGGGCTGGCGACATCGTTGCTGCCCGGCTTGAGGTGCAGGCGCTGGTGCAGCGTGGTGAAGCCGCCCGACAGGCGCCAGCGTTGCAGCGCCTGCCAGCTGCCCCAGGCTTCGATGCCGGCGCCGCGGCCTTCCATCAGGCTGGCGAAGGTGCTAAACGCGCCGGTCGGATCGATCTCCTGGGTGCGCAGGTGGTCGTAGTCGTGGCGGAACGCGGTGAGCGAATACGCCACCGTCGCCGTCGGCTGCCCCCGGTACCCGAGTTCGAGCACGCGCGCCACTTCGCTGCGCACGCGCGCGCCGCCGCGCAGGATGTAGGGCGCCTGGCCCGGCACCCAGGCATCGACGTCGAGCCGCGCCGGCGCGCGCAGGGTGCGCGCGGCCGATGTCCATAGCGTGTGCTTGTCCGACACGCGCCATGCGAGCCGCGCGCTCGGCAGGAATTCGGTGCCGCTGTAATGGTTGTATTCGGCGCGCGCACCCAGGATCAGGCGCCAGTCGTCCTGCAGCGCCACATCGTCCTGCACGAACAGGCTGGCCCAGCGCTGGATATTGTGGGCCGGATAAAACGCCACATAGCGGCTGTTGGCCACGCGGTCATGGCTGTGGCGCACGCTGGCGCCCCAGACGATGCCGTGGCGGCCGTGCGCCGGGAGCGTGTGCAGCAACTGCAGGTCGGCCGTGGTCAGGCGCTCCGCATACAGCGGCGGCGCTTCGCGCACGGTGTGGTCGAGATAGGCCTGCACGGCGAGGCCGCCGCCGCCTTCCAGCTGGCGCTGCCAGCGCAGGCTCAGGTTGGCGCCGTCGGAACGGATCCGGCCGAAGGTCTCCGGCCCGCCCGGCGTGGCCAGCTCGCCCGGCGCGGGCTGGTCGAACCGGCCCTGGTAAACATTGCCTTGCAGCGAAAACCGGTCGGCGCCCCGCTCCCAGTCGGCGCGCACGCCGGCCATGGCGCGGCGCCAGGCGTCGTCGACCCGGCCGCCGGATACGTCGTCGCTGTCGCTGCGGCGGCTGAATTTGCCGAAGGCGCGCCAGGCCACGCCGTTGGCGCCCGTCCCGCCCTGGCGGAAGGCGGCGCCGGCGCTGCCGTCGCTGGCGCCATGCACGGCCAGCAGGCTGCCCTGTGTATCGCGCGCCGAGCGGGTGGTGATGTTGATGACGCCGTTGACGGCGTTGAGTCCCCACAGCACGCCGCCGGGGCCGCTGATCACTTCGATGCGCTCGATGTCTTCGAGCAGCAGGTCCTGGGCTTCCCAGAACACGCCGGCAAACATCGGCGTGTACACCGAGCGGCCATCGACCAGCACCGCCAGCTTGTTCGACAGTACCGCGCTGCCGCTGTTCAGGCCGCGCGCGCTGACCGAATAGCCATAGCCGTTGATGCGCGCCACGTGCAGGCTGGGCGCCAGGCGCAATACCTCGGGCAGCGTGTCGGCGCCGGAGCGCCGGATGTCGTCGGCCGTGATGACGAATACCGCCGCCGCCGCGTCCTGCAAGCGTTCGGGGCGCTTCGAGACCGACATGACCTGGATGTTCGCCAGTTCTTCGATCGACAGGTCGGCCAGGTCGGCTTGCACGAACGCGTCGGCCGGGCCGGCCAGCGCCCAGGGCGCCCAGGCTGCGACGGCGGCCACGACGATCGTCCGGCGGATACATATGCGAAATATGCTCATGGGCCGATTTTACATTCCGCCAGCCGCATGGTGCATGATTTACAACGCCATGCTAGTGTTTTGACGTGGAAAAAACACGCATCGGCACAACGGCAACTTTTTTGCTATAGTTGGTTAGTTCTAATTCGTACTAAATACGCTTCCCGGATCGATCGCATGCGCCGCTATACCATTCCCGCCATCGTGCTGCACTGGCTGATCGCCATCGGCATCATCGGCACCTTCACGCTCGGCCTGGTGATGACCGATATCCAGGGCATCAGCATGGCCAAGATCCGCTATACCAACTGGCACAAGTGGGCCGGCGTGACGGTGCTGGCGCTGGCCGCCCTGCGCCTGCTGTGGCGCCTGTTCAACCATCCGCCCGAATACGCCGACGACATGCCGGCCTGGCAGCGCGGCGCCGCCCACGGCCTGCACATCGCACTGTATCTGCTGATGTTCGCGGTGCCATTGTCCGGCTACTTTTTCAGCCTGGCCGCCGGTTATCCGGTGGTGTGGTTCGGCGAAGTGCCGCTGCCGGTGCTGATCGACCGCGACCCGGCCCTGCGCGACCTGCTGCGCGAAACCCATTACTGGCTCAACATGCTGCTCGCCGCCCTGGTCAGCCTGCACGTGCTGGCCGCCTTCAAGCACCTGATCATCGACCGCGATGGCGTCATGCAGCGCATGCTGCCATCCTTTGCCCGAAAGTAGACCATGAAGACCATCCAGACCCTGCTGCTCGCAGCACTCGTGACCGGCAGCGCCGCCACCCTCGCCAGCGCGGCGCCGCTCAAGACCGATGTGGCCAAGAGCAGTGTCTCGGCCACGTTCAAGCAGATGAACGTGCCGGTCGAGGCGCCGTTCAAGACCTTCGCGGCCCAGATCGACTACGACGCCGCCAAGCCGGCCGCGTCCAGGGCCAATGTCGAGATCACGACCGCCAGCTTCGACATCGGCGACGACATGTACAACAAGGAAGTCGCCAAGAAGGAATGGTTCAATTCGGCACAGTTCCCGAAAGCCACCTTCGTGTCGAGCGCGATCGCGCCCGCCGGCGCCGGCAAGCTCAACGTGACCGGCAAGCTGACCATGAAGGGCAAGACCGCCAATGTGAGCTTCCCGCTGACGGTCAAGGCTGAAGGCGGCAAATACCTGTTCGAAGGACAGTTGCCGATCAAGCGACTGGCGTTCAATATCGGCGAAGGCGAATGGAAAGACACCAGCATGGTCGCCGATGAAGTTGTCATCAAGTTCCGCGTCAGCGCGGCGCAGTAACTCCACCATCACTCAGACAAGGATAATCAATGAAAATCAAGCACATGATCGCGGCCATCGCCGCCCTCGGCGCCAGCGCTGCCTTCGCCGCTCCGGTCACCTATGACATCGAGCCGAACCACACCTACCCGAGCTTCGAAGCCGACCACATGGGCCTGTCGGTCTGGCGCGGCAAGTTCAACAAGTCGAGCGGCACCGTGACCATCGACCGCGAAGCCAAGACCGGTTCGCTGGACATCACCGTCGACATCAACAGCATCGACTTCGGCCACGACAAGATGAACGAGCACGCCAAGAAGCCGGACATCTTCGACGCCGCCAAATACCCGACCGCGACCTTCAAGTCGAAGAAGTTCAACTACACCGGCGACGTGCCGACCTCGGTCGACGGCGAGCTGACCCTGCACGGCGTGACCAAGCCGCTGACCCTGAAGATCGACAAGTTCAAGTGCATCATGCACCCGATGCTCAAGAAAGAAGCCTGCGGCGCCGACGTGAGCGGCACCTTCCAGCGCAGCGACTACGGCATCAACTTCGGCCTGCCGAATTTCTCGCCGGAAGTGAAGCTGGCGATCCAGGTGGAAGCGGTCAAGAAGTAATCCGTACCACGCAAAAAATCCCCGCCGGCACGCGCCGGCGGGGATTTTTTTCATCTTGCTTCGGCTGATCGATCAGCAATCAGCGATCAGCGCGGACCGTAATTGACCGGCGCCGGATTCTCGACGCGGCTCCAGCCGGCACGGCTTGCGTGACGGGCCTGGTCCCAGCTCAGACGGGAGTTGCCCTTGACGCGGTCCCATTCGCCGGCCAGATGGCTTTCGTTGGCGTCATAGGTTGCGCCCGGATACTTGCCGTAGCTGTTGTAGCCCAGCGCATAGGCCGGCGCGTAGTCGTCGTAGGTGTAGCCCGGGGTGTAGTACGGCTGGGTCTGGTATTCCTTGGCCCAGTACTCGTTCTCGGCATGCGGATTGACCATGTGGCCCACACCCTTGCCGGCCGCGCCACCGACCATGCCGCCGATTGCCGCACCGGCCGCCACGCCCAGCGGACCGGCAGCCGCGCCGATCACGGCGCCGGCCACGGTGCCGCCGCCGGCGCCCACGCCCTTGGCCAGGCTGTGGTCATGCAGATCGTCGGCCGCCTTCGGATTGACCACTTCGCCCGCACCCTTGCCGGCCGCGCCGCCGGCCAGGCCGCCGACCACCGCACCGGCCGCCATGCCGATCGGACCGCCCACGGCGCCCGCCGCCGCGCCCAGCGCCGCGCCGGAGCCGGCGCCCACGCCCTTGGCCAGGTGGTGGTGTTCCAGATGGTCACCGGCTTTCGGGTTGACCACTTCGGCCGCGCCCTTGCCGGCCAGGCCACCGGCCACGCCGCCGACCACCGCACCGGCCGCCATGCCGATCGGACCGCCCACGGTGCCGACGGTGGCGCCCAGCGCCGCGCCGCCGGCCACGCCGAGGCCGGCGCCGATCACGTGCGAGCCGCCCTGGTCGGTCCAGGATTTGTGGATGTGGGCCGCATCTTCGTCGGAACGGGCGTTCACGCCCATGACGATGCCGCCGTTCTTGATGCCTTCTTCATAGTGCACGGCGCGCTCTTCCGGAATGCCGGCGCCGATCAGTGCGCCGATCAGGCCGCCGGTGATGCCGCCCGCGCCGGCGCCGGCCAGGGCCGCCGCCAACGGGCCGGCCACGACCACGCCCAGGCCCGGCAGCACCAGCGTGGTGCCGACCGCGGCGATACCGGCCAGCACGGCGCCGATGGTGCCGCCGATGCCGGCGCCGATGCCGGCGCCTTCGGCCGCTTTGCTGCCCAGTTCCGTATCGGTGTCGCCGAAGTGGGTCTTGCGGGTGGAATCGGACATCATCAGGTTGACGTCATCGCGGTTGTAGCCGCGGTCATGCACGGTGCCATAGGCGCGTTCGGCGCTGGCGCGGTCCGGGAACAGGCCGGTGACCATGCGCTGGTTGGCGTACTGCTTGTTGGTGTCGTAGCTGCTCATGACGAATCCTTTCAATGGGAGGCATTGCAGTGAGTCGGGGTGGCCAGGCGCGGTTGCGCGCCGCCAGGAACCCCTACCTTATGCCCGGGCCCTGTACTGCTCTGTTCGATGACGCACGGTCAGGGTGCATGATCGTTTTGACACGCATGATTACTCGAACGACGATGCAAAAACGTTATCTAACGTTCGTTGCCGCACCGACCTGAAGGGTTGCCAACCCTAACCTTTCTCGCATGGTCACGGCATTCGTTGGGCCTGGGGTATGTTTTTCTTTTGAGGAGGAAGCACCATGTTATTCATTATCTGGATCGTTGTCGGCGGCATCCTGGGCTGGCTTGCCAGCATGGTCATGAAAACCGACGCAGAGCAAGGCATCATCTTGAACGTCGTGGTGGGTATCGTCGGCGCCTTCCTGGGCGGCTGGCTGCTCTCGCCGCTGTTCGGCACCGGCACCATCAATTCGGACGACTTCAGTGTCGCTTCGCTCCTGGTCTCGTTCCTGGGCGCAGTGGTCCTGCTGGCGATCGTGAACCTGCTGCGTCGCGGCCGCGTTCGTTAATGACAGACGGTCGATACCAGTAAAAACCAACGCCGCGTGCGTTGGTTTTTTTTCCCCTGCGGTTTTATTGATGAGCTCAAAAATGTTCTGGACAGTCCTGATCACCGTGGCTATCACGCTCGTGCTCGGCGTGCTGGCACTCAATTTCGCCCCGAGCGAGAAACAGATCGAGCGTCAGCTGACGCGCCAATACGATACCCACGACCCGCAATTCCGCCGCTCGCTCGGCGTCCTGCTCGGTCCCCCCATCCTCGAAGGGAATAAAGTCGAGGTGCTGGTCAATGGCGACCAGATCTTCCCGGCGATGCTCGAAGCGATCCGCTCGGCGCAAAAGACGATTACGCTGGAAACCTATATCTACTGGTCCGAATCGATCGGCAACGAATTCTCCGAGGCCCTGTCCGAGCGCGCGCGCGCCGGCGTGAAGGTCCACGTGATGCTGGACTTCATGGGCAGCATGAAGATGGACAACGCGCTGGTGCAAGAGATGAAGGACGCCGGCGTGCGCGTGCAGCGCTACCACAAGCCAGTCTGGTGGAAGCTTGCGCGGATGAACAACCGTACCCACCGCAAGCTGCTGGTCATCGACGGCAAGATCGGCTTCACCGGCGGCGTCGGCATCGCCGACCAGTGGAAGGGCAATGCCGAAGACGAGAACCACTGGCGCGACAGCCACTTCAGGGTCGAAGGCCCGGTGGTCGGCCAGATCCAGGCGGTATTCAACGACAACTGGACCAAGGCCACCGGCACGGTGCTCGATGGCCCCGATTATTTCCCGGCGCTCGAGCCGAAGGGCACGATGCCGGCCCAGATGTTCTCCAGTTCGCCGACCGGCGGCAGCGAGAGCATGCACCTCATGTACCTGATGTCGATCACCGCGGCGCGCGAGACCATCGATCTGTCGGCGGCCTATTTCGTGCCGGACGACCTGACCATCCGTACCCTGATCGCGGCGGCCAAGCGGGGCGTGCGGGTGCGCCTGATCACGCCCGGCCCGATCATCGACTCCGAACTGGTCAAGCACGCCTCGCGCGACCGCTGGCCCGAGCTGCTCGATGCCGGCGTGCAAATCGCCGAGTACAAGCCGACCATGTACCACGTCAAGACCCTGATCGTCGACAGGCTGCTGGTGTCGGTCGGCTCGACCAACTTCGACAACCGCTCGTTCAGCATCAACGACGAAGCCAACCTGAACGTGCTGGATGAAGGTTTTGCGGCGCAGATGAGCGAGATCTACGAGCAGGACTGGGCGCGCGCCACGCCGATGAACGAACACAAGTTCGCCAAGCGCTCCTGGTACCAGCGCGCGATGACCTGGTCGGTGTCGCTGTTCGACAAACAGCTGTAACGGAAAGTGGCGTGAGAAGCGGTAACCTTGATTTGCGCGATTGAAATACTGGTTGACGATCCAACACCGGAGTGACGATACTCTTGGATGCTCTACGCAGCATGCATGGTCCCTTCCCAATCAGATATAGCCCAATGAAAAAGACCCTTCTCTCGCTCGCCATCGTGAGCAGCTTCGCGGCTCACGCCGACGAAGGCATGTGGATGCCGCAACAACTGCCGCAAATCGCCAAGCAACTCAAGGCCGCCGGCCTCAAGCTCGATCCGGCCAACCTGACCAAGCTGACCGAATTCCCCGCCGGCGCCATCGTCAGCCTGGGCGGCTGCTCGGCCTCGTTCGTGTCGCCGCAAGGCCTGGTCGTGACCAACCACCACTGCGTGTACAACAGCGTGGCGGTCAACTCGACCCCGGAACGCGATCTGCTGAAAGACGGCTTCCTGGCCAGGACCATGGGTGAAGAACTGCCGGCCGCGCCGGGCAGCCGCATCTTCGTGACCGAAGAAGTCGCGAACGTGAGCGACCAGGTGATCACTCCCGAGGTCGCCAAGCTGGACGGCAAGGCACGCATCGACGCCATCGAGAAGAACCAGAAAGACCTGGTCTCGGCCTGCGAGAAGGATGCCGGCTACCGCTGCACCGTGGCCAGCTACTACGGCGGCCTGGAGTTCTACCGCCTCAAGCAGCTCGAGATCCGCGACGTGCGCCTGGTGCACGCGCCGGCCTCGGGCGTCGGCAAGTTCGGCGGCGACACCGACAACTGGATGTGGCCGCGCCACACCGGCGACTACGGCTTCTACCGCGCCTACGTGAGCAAGGACGGCAAGTCGGCCGAGTTCGCACAGGACAACGTGCCATACAAGCCAAAGCACACCATCAAGATCGCCAAGGAAGGCTCGAAGGAAGGCGACTTCGTGATGGTGATGGGTTACCCGGGCCGCACCAACCGCCACCGCCTGCCGTCCGAAGTCGCGTTCACCTTCGACTGGAACTACCCGGCCTTCATCGCCGCATCGGGCGAGACCCTGGCGATCATCGACCGCGAAACCAAGACCGATCCGGCCGCCAAGCTCAAGTACGCCGGCCAGATCGCGGGCGTGAACAACTACTACAAGAACCGCAAGGGCATGCTGACGTCGTACCAGAACAGCGACTTCCTGCAGCGCAAGACCGCCGAACACAATGCCCTGAAGGCATGGGTGAACGCCGACGCGGGCCGCAAGGCGCAGTACGCGGCCGACATCGAAGCGGCCGAGAAGCTGATCGCCGAACGCGATGCCGGTACCAGAAAAGGCTTCTTCCTGACCTATGCGCAGCCACGCTTCCTGACCTCGGCGCGTACCCTGTATCGCCTGGCCAACGAACGCGCCAAGCCGGACCTTGATCGCAAGACCGGCTACCAGGAACGCGACCTGCCGCGCCTGAATTCGGTGACCACGGGTCTGGACCGCACCTACGACGAAAAGGTCGACAAGGCGCTGGTGCTGAACTTCCTGCAAAAGTACAACGCCCAGCCGGCCGCCGAACATGACGCCGCTTTCGATGCCGCACTCGGCATCAAGGCCGGCATGAGCGAAGCCGAGCTGAAGACCGCGCTGGACCGCATCTACGCCGGTTCCAAGCTGGCCAACAAGGAAGAACGCACCGCGTGGCTGACCAAGTCGCCGAAGGAATTCCAGGCCTCGAACGACAGCTTCATCAAGGCCGCCGTCGCCATGTACGACGCCGACCTGAAGGATGAAGCCAAAGGCGAAGAATCCAGCGGCAAGATCCAGAAAGCCTACGGCAACTACATGAAGGCCAAGATCGCCTACATGAACAGCCGTGGCCAGGCCGTCTACCCGGACGCCAACAGCACCCTGCGCGTGACCTTCGGCAAGATCGCCGGCCGTGCGCAAGGCGCCGACGGCACCACCGGCTGGACCGCGTTCACCACCATCAACGGCGTGGTCTCGAAGCACACCGGCGAAGGCGAATTCGACGCACCGGCCAACCAGCTCAAGGCCATCCAGGCCAAGGACTTCGGCAAGTTCGTCGATCCGAAGCTCAAGACCGTGCCGGTCAACTTCCTGGCCACGCTGGACATCACCGGCGGCAACTCGGGTTCGGCCGCGCTGAACGCCAAGGGCGAGCTGATCGGCCTGGCCTTCGACGGCACCCTGGATTCGATCATCTCGGACTGGGACTTCAACAAGGCGATGACCCGCTCGATCCAGGTCGATACCCGCTACATGCTGTGGAATATGCAGCACGTGGACAAGGCCGATAACCTGCTGAAGGAAATGAACGCGCTGTAACCGGGCGCTTCGTATCCAACCAGGCCGCGCATCCGCAAGGAGCGCGGCCTTTCTTATTGGAGAACGCAACATGAAGACATTCATGCCGGCCTGCCTGGCCATATTCGCCCTGTGCACCGGCGCTGCCGCGGCGCAGGACAATCCCGATGCCCGGGCCTATGCCGGGGCCCGCGCGGCGGTCGAGAGCCTGCAGCGCATCGTGGCGCCGGGTGGCGTCCAGGACGCCTACAAGACCCGCATCGGCGGCATCGACCAGTGGATCAGCGTGCGCGGCCAGGAGCGCGCCAATCCGATGATCCTGTTCGTGCATGGCGGCCCGGCATCGCCGATCACGCCGACCGCCTGGCAGTTCCAGCGTCCGATCGAGGAATACTTCACGGTGGCGAACTACGACCAGCGCGGCGCCGGCAAGACCTATGGCGAGACCGATCCCGCGCTGGTCGGCGACACCATCCGCATCGCCCGCTACGTCGACGACCTGATCGAAGTCGCCGACCACCTGCGCCGGCGCTACGGCAAGCAGAAGCTGGTGCTGATGGCGCACAGCTGGGGCACGGTGATCTCGATGGCGGCGGTGCTGAAGCGTCCCGACCTGTTCCACGCGTACGTCGGCATCGGCCAGGTGATCAGCGTGCGCGAGAACGAACGCCTCGGCTTCGACTACGCGCTGGGCCAGGCCAGGCTGCGCGGCGACGCGGACGCGCTGCGCGAACTGCAGGCGCTGGCGCCGTATCCCGGCGACGGCCCGATCACGCGCGCGCGCATCGTGGCCGCGCGCAAGTGGCCGCAGCACTACGGCGGCCTGAGCGCCTTCCGCAGTGAATCGGCCTACTTCTTCCAGGGTCCGCTGCTGTCACCCGAGTACAGCCCGGCGCAGGTCAAGGCGATCGATGCCGGCAGCCTGCTGACGCTGGGGCGCCTGCTGCCCGAATTCGTCGCGGTCGATTACACGCAGGTCGATACGTTCCCGATCCCGGTGGTGATGTTCCTGGGCCGGCACGACTACACGACGCCGACCGCGCCCACCGAGGCCTGGCTGAAGCAGGTAAAGGCGCCGTCGAAGCAGGCGGTGTGGTTCGAGCACTCGGCCCACATGGCGCCGTGGGAAGAGCCGGGCAAGACGCTGGTCAGCCTGCTGGAGTATGTGCGGCCGCTGGCGCAGGAGCGCGCATCAGCGCCGTGATCTCGCCCGCCACCTGCTGGCCGAGCAGGTGGCGACAGCGCCGCGTACTGGCGGTTCAGCGCGGTCATGGCGGCCGCTCGCGCACCGGCGGCGCGGCCCCGTGCGACGAATTCGCGCACATCGTCGGACCAGTCGAACATCGCGAAATTCAGGTCGTCGTTGTGGTTCTTGACCGTGAACGACGGAATCAAGCGCTCGATGCGGATCACTTCCCCATCATGGATGCGCCAGCAGAAGTTCTCGATCTTGAGGATGTGGAATATGCAGCACGTGGACAAGGCCGATAACCTGCTGAAGGAAACGAAGGCCCTGTAAGCGCACCGCGCTATCATGAACAGCCGCGCCCCCACAAGGAGCGCGGCTTTTTTGCGGGTGCAGGCCCGCTTGACCCGGGTGGCCACGCCATCTCACCAACCTGGAGTTCTCCTATGGGCATGACCGCGACCTTGTATTCGCTGAGCGACGAACATCTGCAGCAACTGCCTGACCATCCACACCTGCTTGGCCACGTCATGCAGGCGACCGAACCGCTCGACGATGTCGTGCTCGATCCGGTCGATGGCTTCGTGCTGGCGCCGGACGAAGTAGCGCACGTGGACCTGGACAAGGCCTGGCACGGCATCCACTACCTGCTGACCAGGACCGCCTGGGGGGCCGAGTTACCGCTCGGCTTCATCGCCGCCGGCCAGCCGATCGACGACGAAGCGCGCATCTTCAGCGCGCGCTAGGTGGCGCAGATCGCCGCGGCCCTGGCGCCCCTCGATACGCAATCGCTGAGCGCGAACTTCGACCCGGACCAGATGGACGCGATCGGCATCTATCCGCAGATCTGGACTGACGAGGGCCAGGAAGCGCTCGACTACTGCCTGCATTATTTCGAGCCGATGAAGGACTTCATCGACGACACCGCCGCGCGCAAGCTGGGCATGATCATTTTCTGCGGCTAAGGCCGCTACGCCGGATCAGCGCATCATCGCGCTGATCTCGGCCGCGATCTGCTGGCCCAGCTGGTAAATGTGGAAGCCATCGACGAAGCCGTGGTGCGCCTGTACCGAGAACGGCAGCGTCAATGTGCCGTCCGGGCCATCGCGAAAGCGCCCCCAGGCCAGCGATGGAATATCCGGTTGCGCCAGTACCGCGGTCGGATGCTGGATCGACGTGAAGTCGAGCCATGGGATGCAGGTGACGAATACCTGGTCCTTGGCGTCACGCGGCGACAGGGTCGCGTAGCGGCGGTTCAACGCGGTCATGGCGGAGGCTTCAGCGCCGGCGGCGCGGCCGCGCGCGACGAACTCGCGCACGTCGTCGCTCCAGTCGAACATCGCGAAATTCAGGTCGTCGTTCTGGTTCTTGACCGTGAACGACGGGATCAAGCGCTCGATGCGGATCACTTCCCCGTCATGGATGCGCCAGCAGAAGTTCTCGATCCTGAGGATCGCGCGCAGCGTCGCGCACAGCAGCACGTGGAACGGCGCCAGGCCGTGCTCCTTGCACCACGGGCGAAAGTCCGGCAGCGCGAGTGAAAAGCACAGGTTGAGCGCCGGGCTGTCCATGCCGTCGAACAGCGCGAAGCGGTCACGCCGCCGTTCGAACTTGTCCAGCATGGCTCAGGCCTTGTTCAGGCGGCTGTGGCGGATGCTGTACAGGAAGTAGGCTGCGACGGCGACCGCCATCCAGATGAAGAACACGCGGAAGGTGGTGCTCGACAGATCCTTCATGATGTACAGGCAGGCCAGCACCGACAGGCCCGGCACCACGTAGGGGCCGAACGGCACGCGGAAGCCCTTGGGCGCGTTGGCGCCCTGCTTCTTGCGGATCACCGGCACCGCGATCGAGACCACCATGAAGGCGGTCAGCGTGCCCATGCTCACCATGTCCCACAGGAAGGTAGCGTCGACCGTGCCGGCCACCAGCGCCACCATCACGCACACGATGATGGTGTTCTTCACCGGCGCCTGGGTGCGCGCGCTCACCTTCTGGAACACCTGCGGAATCAGGCCGTCACGCGAGATCGCGTACAGGATGCGGGTCTGGCCGTAGATCGTCACCAGGGTCACCGAGAACACCGACACCACGGCGCCCGCCGACAGCACCAGCGCCGGCCAGGCCTGGCCGGTGACGTTCTGCAGGATCACCGACAGGCCGGCCTGCTGGCCTTCGAACATGTGGGCCGGCTGGGCGCCCATGGCGGCCACCGCGACCAGCATGTAGAACACGGTCACGATGACGAGTGCCGACAGGATCCCGATCGGCACGTTACGGCGCGGGTTCTTGACCTCTTCGCCGGCGGTGGCGATGGTGTCCAGGCCGATGAACGAGAAGAACACGGTGCCGGCGGCGGCGGTCACGCCGGCCATGCCGGCGTAGCCCTTGCTCTCGTCGGTATTGAAGAACGGCTGGAAGTTGCTGGCATCGAAGCCGGTGAAGGCGATCGCGGCGAAGAACACCAGGATCGCCAGCTTGATCATCACCATGATGGCGTTGGTGGTGGCCGATTCCTTCGCGCCGCGCACCAGCAGGAAGCCGCACATGATCACCAGGATGATCGGCGGCAGGTTGATGTGGCCCGGATTGATGCTGATGTTATGGTGGTCCGACACGATCATCGGCGAGCGCAGTTCGCTCGGGATCTGCCAGTTGAACGCGTTCAGCAGGAAGTTGTTCAGGTAGTCGGACCAGCCGATCGAGGTCGCGCTGGCCGCCAGCCCGTATTCGAGCAGCAGGCAGGCCGCCACCACGAAGGCGGCGAATTCGCCGATGGTGGCGTAGGCGAACGAATACGAGGAGCCCGACGCCGGCACGCGCCCGGCCAGTTCGGCGTAGCACAGCGCGGTCAGGCCGGCGGTGATCGCGGCCAGCAGGAAAGACAGCACGACCGCGGGGCCGGCTTTCGGCACCGCCTCGACCATCGTGAAGAAGATGCCGGTGCCGATGGTGGCGCCCACGCCGATCATCGTCAGCGGGAACAGGCCCAGCGAGCGGTGCAAGCCTGGAACGGCGCCGGCTACGCCGACTGAAGGGTCTTCGTCCTGCTGGCGCTCGGCCGGTTTGGTACGGAACAGCTTCTGGCCAAGGGTCTGGGTCACGGCAAGTCCTTCAGTGCGCGGGTTGCGATAGCGGCTCAACAAAAGCTGCGATTATAGGGGAGGTTCCCGACCCGACAAAAAATTGTTTTTATAAGATGTATTTCATACGCCTCTTTGATAGAATGGCCGTGTTGACATCGACTTGCCCGCTTCCAGCCACGTATGCGCGGGCTTTTTTCGGCACTTAAACATGCTTTTCATTTGCATCTAAAAAAGGACAACCATGATCTCCGCCGCTTCCCGCCCCTACATCGACGCCTCCGTGCCCGTGCTGCGCGAGCATGGCCAGGCCATCACCCGCACCTTCTACGCGAACATGTTCGCCGCCCATCCGGAACTGACCAACCTGTTCAATATGGCGAACCAGGCCAGCGGCGTGCAGCAGCAGTCGCTGGCCTCGGCCCTGTTCGCGTATGCCGCCAATATCGACAACGCCGCCGCCCTGGGGCCGGTGGTCAGCCGCATCGTGCACAAGCACGTGTCGCTCGGCCTGACCGCGGACAAATATCCGATCGTCGGTTTCCACCTGCTGGGGGCCATCAAATCGACCCTGGGCGACGCCGCCTCCCCCGCCTTGCTGCAGGCCTGGGAAGAAGCCTATGGCGCGCTGGCGCGCGTGTTCATCGACGCCGAAGCGAAGATGTACGCCGAGGCCGGCATCACGCCGGGGCAGCTGTTCGCGATGCGCGTGACCGAGGTGGTGCGCGAGAGCGACAGCGTGCTGTCGATCCGCTTCGTCCCGCAGGACGGCGGCGCGCTGCCGCCTTTCCGGGCCGGCCAGTATGTCAGCGTCGAGGCGCGCCTGGACGATGGCGCGCGCCAGCTGCGCCAGTACAGCCTGTCCGATGCGCCGGGCTTGGGCAGCATGCGCATCTCGGTCAAGCGCGAAGACGGCAACGGCATCTCGCCGGCGGGCGCCGTGTCGAACCTGCTGCACCGCGACGTGAAGGTGGGCAGCATCCTGCAGGTGAGCTACCCGTGCGGCGACTTCCTGCCCGACACCGAGTCGGATGCGCCAGTGGTGCTGCTGTCGGCCGGCGTCGGCATCACGCCGATGATCGCCGCGCTGAACCGCATCGCCCTGGTCAACCCGCAGCGCCGCGTGATCTTCGCGCACGCCGCGCGCAGCGCCGCCCAGCATGCCCACCGGGCCGACATCGCCCGCGCGCAGGCGCGGATGCCGCACCTGCAAGTAGTGACCTTCCACGAGGACGTGGACGGCATGATGCGCCTCGCGCGCCTGCCGTCATGGCCGCGCGCCGAGACCGATGTGTACCTGTGCGGCCCGCTGCCATTCATGCAGGCGCAGTGGAGCGCGCTGCTGGATGCCGGGGCGCCGGCCACGCGGCTGCACCGCGAAGTGTTCGGCCCCGACCTGCTGGACCACCTGATCTAGCGTCAATCCAGCAGGTGCACCCGCTCGCCGGTGATGCTGCGCCGGGCCGGCTGGCCATACACGCGGATGCCGGCGGAGCCCGAGGTGCGCGCGAACAGCGACTGCCTGACGGTGGCGCGGATGCCACCGGAGCCGCTGGCGCCGAGGTCGGCGTCCTGGGTGTCGAGCGCGGCCAGGTCGACGCTCGACGAACCGCTGGTGCGCGCGCTCAGCGAACGCACCGCGCCGCTGCCTTCGAGCGAACTCGATCCGCTCAGCGCCACGCGGGCGTGGTCGCCTTCGATCTTCCCGAGGCGTACCCGGCTCGAGCCGGACAGGGTGGCGTCGACGCTGCCGGCGCCCAGGGCGCTGGCGTCGAGCAGGCCCGAGCCGCTCGACACCGCATTCAGGCTGGTGACCGAGCCGGCCAGGCGCAGCTCGGCGCTGCCGCTGCGGCGCACGTCGAGCGGCCCGCCCTTCAGGTCGCGCACATCGACGCGGCTGGCGCCCGAGGCGCGCACTTCACTCAGGCTCGGCACCGTGTACACGATGCGAATCGGGGTCTTGCTGCGCAGGTGCTTCTCGGACGAGATGTGCAGCGTGTCGCCGCGCGTCTCGGTGCGGATCAGCGGCAGCAGGCTGCTGTCGGCTTCCACCAGCAGCGACGGCGCCGCGCCCACGCGCACCTCGACCGGCAAGGCATCCTCCACAGCCAGCCCCGCCAGCGCGGATACTGCGCGCCGGTCGCTCGCCGCGACGCCATTGCCCTCCTGGCTGCCACTGCTCCAGGCGGAATGCACCCGCGTGTCGCCGTCGCCGGGGTTGACGATGATGGCACAGCCGCCCAGGGCGGCAACGACAGCGAGGGCAAGGAGGGGTCGCATGGCAGTCTTTCATGGAGGTTGTCGGAGTGATGGCACTCTAGCAACCTCCCTGCCCCGCCGCGGTCTGCATGCGATGGATTGCAAGAAACGCGGCATGGATTGCGCCGACGCCGGCGCGAACTGCTCAGCGTTTTTCGTGGCCGGGGGTCCCGAACAGCGTCTTGTATTCACGCGGCTGCGAGCGCCAGTACTGGGGCGGCGCCACCACCTGATCGCCCAGTTCGGCCGCCGCGTGCCATGGCCAGCGCGGGTCGAACAGCATGGCGCGCGCCAGCGCCACCAGGTCGGCCCGGCCTTCCTGCAGGATCGCCTCGGCCTGGCGCGCCTCGGTGATCAGGCCGACGCCGATGGTCGGCAGGCCGGTCTCACGCTTGATGCGTTCGGCGAAACCGATCTGGTAGTTCGGCTCCACCGGGATCTGCTGGTGCGGCGAGGCGCCGCCGCTGGACACGTGGATGTAGTCGCAGCCGCGCGCCTTGAGCTCATGCGCCAGGCGCACGCTCTGTTCGATGTCCCAGCCGCCCTCGACCCAGTCGGTGGCCGAGATGCGCATCCCGACCGCCATCGATGCCGGCACGGCCGCGCGCACGGCGTCGAATACCTCCAGCGGGTAGCGCATGCGGTGCTCGAGCGCGCCACCGTATTCGTCATCACGCCGGTTCGCCAGCGGCGACAGGAACTGGTGCAGCAGGTAGCCGTGGGCGCCGTGCAGCTCGATCACGTCCAGGCCCAGCGCATGGGCGCGGCGGGCGGCCGCCACGAAGGCGTCCTTGATGCGCTGCAGGCCGGCGGCGTCCAGCGCCAGCGGCGCGACCTCGCCTTCGGCGTGCGGCACGCTCGATGGGGCTTCGGTCTGCCAGCCGCGCGGCTGGTCGGGCGCGATCTGGGCGCCGCCTTCCCACGGCACCTCGGTCGACGCCTTGCGGCCGGCGTGCGACAGCTGCACCCCGAGCTTGATCGGCGCATGGCGGCGGATGGCGGCGATCACCGGCTTCAAGGCATCGGCATGGCGGTCGGACCACAGGCCCAGGTCGTCGGGCGAAATGCGGCCTTCCGGGGTGATGGCGCTGGCTTCGAGGATCAGCAAGGCGGCGCCGGACAGGGCCAGGTTGCCGAGGTGGATGGTGTGCCAGTCGGTGGGCAGGCCGTCGCTGGCGGAATACTGGCACATCGGGGCGATCACGATGCGGTTGGACAGCTCGAGGGAGCCGAGGGAGTAGGGAGAAAACAGTTTGCTCATGGTGGCTCCTGGATTGCAGAGAACACCAGTCTAGCGCTGCTGCGAAAATCGCGTCGGCCAGCCCCCTGAAAACCGTCATTCCCGCGAAGGCGGGAATGACGTGCTGAAGCTAACGATGACATGATGGCGCCAACGATGACGAGTCGGGGCCTGACTACGAAACGCGCACCACCATGATTCCGGCGCGCAGGCCCACCCGCACGTCGGGATTCGGGAACACCACCAGCTCTTCGTCGTGCTGCACGGTGTAGACCGTGTCGCCGTCCGAAGCAATCACGTCGCCCTTCTTCAGCGCCGTGAAGTTCCAGGTCTCGCGGCCCACGCTCATGGTGAACGCGTCGGACAGCTTCATGATCGACTGCGCCGTTGCGAACACGTGCGGCTCGACCTTCGCACTGTGTGCCGGGAGGCCGCGCAGCAGGCGATCGAGGGCGCTCGACGCATCGGCGAACTGCGACAGATCGTTCTGCCCCAATGTGCCGACCCTGCCCAGTTCCACCGTGGTGCCGGCCGCACCGAGGTGCTCGGCCGTGAAGTAGCTGTAGGTGCCGGCCGAGGCGGGATTCATGATGATGGCCTGGATCCCGGCCTCGCCCAGCCACGCGTTCAAGCGGGTGCGCGGCCCGTCGGCGATCAGCTCGGGCACGATCGCGAACATCGGATAGTGCGATGGCCGGATCGCCGTGTGCAGGTCGAGGTGCCAGCGCTGCGGCCCGCTGCCTTCGAAAAAGGCGCGGGTCGCCGCGATCAGGACGTCGGCGCGGCCGGCTTCGAACGTGCCGGCCAGCGCACCGCGCTCGAGGCGGAACATGCGGTTCAGGTCAGCATCGATGAAGCGCTTGCCGGCGCGGATCGCGTCGATGTTCCCGACACACAGCATCAGGTCCACCGCCAGCGCGCCTGGCGACTGCGACAGGGTATCGAGCAGGTACGCGACCATCTCGATCGGCCCGGTCTCGTCGCCATGCACGCCGACCGACACCAGCACGCTGGAACGCTGCGCATCCGGCGCAGCGCCCTTCACGGTCAGGATGCCGGGCGCCGGCAGCGCCACCGCGAAACCGGCCTCGCGAAAGCGCTGCGCGACCGCGCCGAAATCGGCTTCGGCCAGCGCGCGCACTGCTTGCGGCAGTGCGCTCATCGAGGTGGCGCTCATGCCGCCAGGCGCTCCGGGTTGAGTCCTTCGGACAGCGCCCACACATCCAGCATGGCCTGCTCGAGGTCGGCCGGCGCGGCGAAGCCGGTCAGGCCGCGCGCCGTGGTGACCTCATCGACCGCCTTCTGCAGGTCGCCACCGGCGGCGCCGGCATGCTCGATCACCTGCAGCAACAGACGCTGCTGGGCACGGCGCAGCGACTGCAGCGCGTAGTTGCGCAGCTGTTCCTGCGACTTGCTCTGGGCCGGCAGCTTCAGGCCGCGTTCCAGCGCCTCGATGCCGGCGCGCTCGCGCAGCGCCATGCCCACTTGCAGGAACTGGGCCAGGCTGACGCCTTCCGGACGCTGCACCGACACCGCCGCGAACAGGAACGAGGCCTGCGATTCGATGATCTCGACCGCCTTCCACGCTGCCGCGAACGGATGCGGCAGGCCGGTGTGGCCGTCGGCTTCCGAACGGAATGGCGCGGCCGCGCTTTCGTCGGCCTGGGCGAACAGCGTCGACAGCTCGTTCAGGCCTTCCGACGCCGGCGGCAGCGACAGCACGCCTTCCATCACGCCGCGCTGCATCGCGCGGCTGCGGTTGTCGACCGAAACCGACACGTCGCGCGGCACCACCAGGGCGTCGGCGTCGAGCGCCTCGAACACCGGCGCCAGGTGCAGCGCGGCCCAGGCGCGTGCCCATGCCTTGACGACTTCGGTCTCGTCGATGCGGTGCTCCAGCGCCAGGTCGCGCAGCATCAGCGGACCGCAGCGGTTGACCGCCTCGTTGGCCAGCACGGTGGCCAGGATGGTGTTGGCCAGCGGGTGATCCAGCGGATCGCGGGTGGCGACCAGCTGGGCCGGGAAGTACGGGCGCAGCAGCGCGTCGGCCCAGACTTCATCAATCAGGGGCAATGCGGCCAGGGTGCGCTTGAAGCGGTTCTTGACGTTGGCGATCACCACGGCCAGTTCCGGCGCGGTCAAGCCCAGGCCCAGCGTCTTGCGGCGCTGCAGTTCGACGTCGCTCGGCAGCTGCTCGAGTTCACGCGAGACCGCGCCTTCGGCTTCCAGGTTGGCGATCAGGGCGATGTAGCCGTCCACCACCGCGCTGTTGGCCTGGGCCTGCACTTCGCGGGTCAGCAGGTGCGTCTGCAGCGTATTGTCGCGCAGGACCAGGCGCTCGATCTCGCCGGTCATCTCGTTCAGGATGCGGTTGCGGTCCGTCTCCGGCAGCTGGCCGGCATTGACTTCGGTGTCGAGCCAGATCTTGACGTTGACTTCGTGGTCCGAGCAATCCACGCCGGCCGAGTTGTCGATCGCATCGGTGAAGATGCGGCCGCCAGCCAGGGCGAATTCGATGCGGCCGGCCTGGGTCGCGCCCAGGTTGCCGCCTTCGGCCACCACCTTGCAGCGCAGCTCGTTGCCGTTGACGCGGATCGCATCGTTGGCGCGGTCCTTCACTTGCGCGTGGGTCTCGGTCGACGCCTTGATGTAGGTGCCGATACCGCCGTTGTAGAACAGGTCGACCGGCGCCTTGACGATGCGGTGCATCAGTTCCTGCGGGCTCAGTGCGGTTTCTTCGATCTGCAGCACCTGACGGATTTCAGGGCTCAAGGCGATCGAGCGGGCGTTGCGCGGGAACACGCCGCCGCCTTCGCTGATCAGGCGCTTGTCGTAGTCTTCCCACGACGAGCGTGGCAGCGCGAACATGCGCTCGCGCTCCTTGAACGAGACTTCGACGTCCGGGGTCGGGTCCAGGAAGATATGGCGGTGGTCGAACGCCGCCACCAGTTTCAGCTGGCGCGACAGCAGCACGCCGTTGCCGAACACGTCGCCCGACATGTCGCCCACGCCGGTCATGGTGATCGGGTTGTTGGCCAGGTCGTGGCCCAGTTCATAGAAATGGCGCTTGACCGCTTCGAACGCGCCCTTGGCGGTAATGCCCATCTTCTTGTGGTCGTAGCCGTTCGAGCCGCCCGACGCGAACGCGTCGCCCAGCCAGAAGCCGCGCTGCACGGCGATGCTGTTGGCGATGTCCGAGAACGTCGCGGTGCCCTTGTCGGCGGCCACCACCAGGTACGGGTCGTCCTGGTCATGACGCACGGTCTGCTCGGGCGGCACGATCTCACCGCGCACGCGGTTGTCGGTCACTTCCAGCAGGCTGGCGATGAACAGGCGGTAGACTGCTTCGCCCTCGGCCGCCACGACCTCGCGTGCGGCGTCCTTCGGCATCTGCTTGCAGACGAAACCGCCCTTCGAGCCGGCCGGCACGATGACGGCGTTCTTGACCATCTGCGCCTTCACCAGGCCCAGCACCTCGGTGCGGTAGTCTTCCATGCGGTCCGACCAGCGCAGGCCGCCGCGTGCGACCGGGCCGCCGCGCAGGTGCACGCCTTCGAAGCGGCGCGAGAACACGTAGATCTCGCGGAACGGACGCGGCTCCGGCGCCAGCGCCAGGTTGCTGGTGTCGACCTTGAAGATGATCTTCTCACCGTCGTTCTGGAAGTAGTTGGTGCGCACCGTGGCCAGCGCCAGGTCGACCAGCGCCGCCATGATTTCCTCGGTGTCGGCGTGGTTCAGCTTCGGCAGCTCGGTCTTGAGCGTGTACAGCCTGGTGCTGCCTTCGTTGTGCGCGTTCTCGTCCAGCTTCGGATCGAAGCGCTGCACGAAGCCGGCCACGAATTCCTTGACCAGGGCCGGCTGGTCGCGCAGGGTCTCGGCCATGTAGCGCACCGAGAACTTCGAGCCCAGCTGGCGCCAATAGCTGATGTAGGCGCGCACCAGCTGCACTTCGCGCAGCGACAGGCCGCCCTCCACCGTCAGGCCGTTCATGCGGCCGTCTTCGGCTTCGTCGTTGAACAGGGCGGTGAACAGCTGTTCGGCCACCTCGCCCACGCCCGGCTTGGCCAGCTTGGCGGCGCTCTCGGCGTCGACCGACAGCGCGGTCACGTAGCGGCGCACGCCATCCAGGCCCGTGTGGCGGAAGGTCTGCTCGCGGTCGACCGCGATGCCGGCGTTCTGCAGCGCCGGCAGGATGCGCGACAGCGACGGCACGGTTTCGCTCGAATACAGGCGGATCGAGGCGCCGGCGGCGTCATCGAGTTCGATGCGCGCGGTGATGCGGTCAGGACGGCATTTGGTCAGCAGCGCGTGCACGTCGCGGAACGCGGTTTCGGGCGCGGTCGCGGCCACGTAATTCACCGGCAGCGTCGGCAGCACCTTGCGCAGCAGGCTGCGCTGGCGGTTGTCGTCGATGGCGTTGGTCAATGCCGACACGCGGTCATGCCAGCCATCGAGCACGCCCAGCAGCGGCTGCTGGATGTCGGTCTCGAGGTCGAGCGGATAGCGGGCCGCGTGGGCGATCAGGTAGACGCGCGCCAGCGGGCCGTCGGCCACCAGGGTCTGGACGCCGACGTCGCGCGCGCCCGAGCTTTCCTTCAGGGTCTGGGCCAGGGTCGAGGCCACGGCGGCGCTGTAGCGCTCGCGCGGCAGGTACACCAGCACGTTCAGGTGGCGGCGATACACGTCGCGGCGCGCGAATACCTTGGCGCGCGGCTGCTTGTACAGCGACACCACCGCGCTGCAGACCTGGGCCAGCCATTCCGGCTCGGCTTCCAGGGCTTCGGTGCGCGGCAGCGACTCGAGGATCTCGAGGAATTTCTCGGCGCGGAAACCTTCCTGGCGCACGCCGGCGATGCCCAGCACTTTCGCCACGCGGCCGCGCGCGAACGGCAGGCGCGCCAGCGGGGTCGCGGTGGCGGCACGGGTGAACAGGCCGATGAAGCAGTGTTCGCCCAGGATGCGGCCCTGGGCGTCGGTGTCGCGCACGCCGATGAAGTCGAGGCGCTGGTCGCGGTGCAGCGTGCCTTCAACGTCGGCCTTGACGATCGACAGGTTGTCGGCGCGGCGCGACAGGGTCTCGAAGTCGCCCGGGATGTTGGCCAGGCAGGTGCCGTACACCGGATGCGTGGTGTCCTTCAGCACGCCGATGCGGCTCGGGATGTCGCGTTCGAGTTCGCGCGCATCCGCCTTGACGGTGTAGTAGGCGTAGCCGAACGGCTCGAAGCCTTCGTTGCGCGCCCACTCGAGGAAGGCCGCCACTTCCTGGCCTTCCGGGGTGCCGGTGCTGGCGGCGCCGGCGGCCACCGCGGTCATGCGGTCGGCCATGGCCAGCGCATCGCGCTGCACCACGGCGGCATCGTTGGCGACCATGCGCAGGCGCGCGGTCAGCTTGTCCAGCTCTTCGAACTGCAGTTCGTCGTTCAGCAGGCACAGGACGATCGATTCGAGCGGGCTGCCCGGCTCGCCGACCGAGACCACGGCGCCGTCGGCGTCGCGGCGCACCGGCAGCACGGCGTTCATCACGCCGGCGGCAACGATGCGCTCCTTGCGCAGCGCCATCACGAAGGAATCGACCAGGTAGGGACGGTCGTCATTGAGGATCAGGAGGGCGGTGGCGGTAGCGCCGCGGCCGTCCGAATAGCGCATGGTGGCGATCTGCGCGCCGGGACCGCTGCGGCGGGCCAGCTGGCCGAAGCCTTCCACCAGTACCGGGGCCAGGCTGTGCGGCGCGGTGCCGGCCAGGTCGTCGTCGTCGAGCGAACGGAGCCAGGCGCCGATCAGCGTGGTGACCTGGGCGTCCTGGGTGGACTGGTTTTCATTGACCAGCGCGAGAGTCTGGTTGCGCAGATCGTTGGACATGTCTTTCATCTACCTTCTCCAAAGTTTATATGCCCGGCGCGCCTGGCTCGTGGCCCGCGCTGCCTTGCCTGTGTGGGCGGGGTTGTCCCGCCCGGATGCTACATCGTTACCAATCGTAGAGCCCCGGCAGGCCGAGGATGCGTGACAATTCTTCCAGTGCGGCGCCGCATTCGAGCGCCAGTTGCGCATCAAGCAGGTCCTTCGGCTCGATCCGGTCGCGGTAGTGACGCTCGACCCACGCCACCAGCTGCGCATACAGCGGCTCGGTCATGATCACGCCCTGGTGCATGGCCGCCGCTTCCGCGTCGGTCAGCACCACGCGCAGGCGCAGGCAGGCCGGCCCGCCGCCATTGCGCATGCTCTGGCGCAGGTCGAACTCGACCAGTTCGTCGATCGGGCCGCCGCTGGCGACCAGGCCGGCCAGGTAGTTCGATACGGCGGCGTTCTCGCGGCATTCGTGCGGCACCACCAGCGCCATGCGCCCGTCCGCCTTGGTGAGCAGCTGGCTGTTGAACAGGTAGCTGGCCACCGCATCGGCGACCGGCACCTGGCTGCCGGCCACGCGCACCGGCTGCAGTTCGGTGTCGACCGTGGCCAGCGCGCGGCGCAGCGCGTCGAGCGTGCCCACCTCGTCGGCGAAGGCCTGGTCGTGATAGAACAGCACGTTGCCATTGCCGACCGCGATCACGTCGTTATGAAACACGCCCTGGTCGATCACGTCCGGGTTCTGCGAGGCGAACACGGTGCGCGCCGCGTCCAGGCCGTGCAGGCGCGCCACTGCCTGCGACGCTTCCAGGGTCTGGCGCGCCGGGTATTTCTTCGGCGCGGGCGCCGCCGGATCGAACTCGACCCGGCCATACACGAAGAACTCGACCCCGGCGGCGCCGTGGCTGGCGGCAAAGCGCGTGTGGTTGGCAGCACCCTCGTCGCCGAAGGCCGGCACCGGCGGCAATGCATCGTGCACCACGAAGCGGTCGCTGTCGGCGAAGATCGCGCGCAGCGTGCGGGTGGCCTGCAGGTGTTCCTCGGAGCGGTGCAGCTTGTTGTTCAGGTTCGCGGCGGTGAAGTGCACGCGCCCGTCCTGCGAGTCGGCCGACGGGCTGACGGTGGCCGCGTTGGCGGTCCACATCGGCGCGGCCGACCAGGCGCAGGCCAGGATCACCGGCGCTTCACGCCAGGCGCGCGCCAGCACATCGGCGTCGCTGCCCGAAAAGCCCAGGCGGCGCAGCAGCCGGAAGTTCGGCCGCCCCTGCGGCGGCATCACCGCCTGGGCGAAGCCGCGCGCGGCCAGCTCGCGCATCTTGGCCAAGCCCTGCAGCGCGGCCTGGCGCGGGTTGGCGCTGCTCCTCACATTGCTGAACGAGGCGACATTGCCGAACGAGAGGCCGGCATAGTTGTGCGACGGGCCGACCAGGCCGTCGAAATTGAATTCGCGGGCGCTCAGCATCATCGGGCTCCGCGCGCAGGGAACGACAGGCCCGGCGACAGCTTGGCCGGCATCTCCAGTTCGGCGGTCTCGATCGAGGCGACCGGATAGGCGCAGTAGTCGGCCGCGTAATAGGCGCTGGGGCGGTGGTTGCCCGACTTGCCGACGCCGCCGAACGGCGCCGAGCTGGCCGCGCCGGTGGTCGGACGGTTCCAGTTGACGATGCCGGCTCTGGCGCGCACGGCGAAGCGCTGCCACAGCGCTTCGGATGGCGACAGCAGCGCCGCGGCCAGGCCGAATTCGGTGGCGTTGGCGGCGCTCAGGGCGGCGTCGAAGTCGGCCACGCGGATCACCTGCAGCAGGGGGCCAAACCATTCCTCGTCCGCGATGCCCCGGGCGTCGGTCGTGTCGACGATGCCGGCGGTGACGAAGCCGGCGTTCGGATCGAGCTGGCGCATCTGCAGGAGCACCTTGCCGCCCTTTTGCGCCATCTCGGCCTGCGCCTGCACCAGGCGCGCGGCAACGGCGCTCGACACCACCGGCCCCATGAACGGCTGCGGCTCGGCGTTCGAGGCGCCCACCTGCAGGCCGGCCGCCACGTCGACCAGGCGTTCGATGAAGGCCTGGCCCTGGGCGTTGTCCTGCACGATCAGGCGCCGCGCGCAGGTGCAGCGCTGGCCGGCCGAGATGAAGGCCGACATCACGGCGTGGTGCACGGCCGCATCGATATCGGCGACATCCCACACCACCAGCGGATTGTTGCCGCCCATTTCCAGCGCCAGCATCTTGCCCGGCTGGCCGCCGAACTGCTTGTGCAGGGCGGCGCCGGTCTGGCTGCTGCCGGTGAACAGCACGCCGTCGATGCGCGGGTCCTGGCCCAGTGCGATGCCGGTATCGCGTCCGCCGTTGACCAGGTTCAGCACACCTTTCGGCAGGCCGGCCTGCTCCCACAGCTGTACGGTCTTCACCGCGGTGCGCGGGGCGTACTCGCTCGGCTTGAACACCAGCGTATTCCCGGCGATCAGCGCCGGCACGATGTGGCCGTTCGGCAGGTGGCCCGGGAAGTTGTATGGGCCGTACACGGCGAACACGCCGTGCGGGCGGTGGCGCAGCACGGCGTTGCCATCGGCGACCCGGCTGGCGGTCTCGCCGGTGCGCGCGCCATACGACTGCACCGAGATGTCGATCTTGTTGGCCATGGTGGCCACTTCCGTGCGCGCTTCCCACAACGGCTTGCCGACTTCCTCGGCGATGGTCGCGGCCAGGTCTTCGGCTTGCTCTTTCAGCAGGTCGCGAAAGCGCGTGGCGATGGCGATGCGCTCGTCCAGCGCGGTCAGCGCCCAGGTCTCGAAAGCGGCCACCGCGGCGCTGCTGGCAAGCGCCACGTCGGCGGCGGTGGAAGCGTTGCTGGTCCAGGTCTGGCGCCCGGTGGAGGGGTCGATCGTGGCCAGCTCCTGGCCGCTGCCGGCCAGCCATTCGCCGGCGATGTAGTTGGAGAGGTTAGCCATGGGCGCTCTTCCTTGTATTGAGTGTCAAAGTGCGTACGTTGTCGCCCGCCACGCAGCGCAGTTGCGCCAGTTCGTCGGGGGTGAGGACGACGCTGCTGGCGCCGGGCACGGCGCGCGTCAGGATCATCCTGAAGTCGTTCAGGTTCGTGTTCGACACCAGCATGTGCTCGGTGTCATGCACCGACTTGCCGTGGTCGAGCGACGGCAGGCCTTCGGCAGCCACCGCCAGCACGCTGTCGCGCACCGCGCGCAGCTCGGACACGCGGCCCTGCAGCACCGGGCCGGCGTCGAAAATGTCGACATAGCCTTCGTAGTACATGCCTTCCTGCTCCAGCAGGCGCCGCGCTGGCTGGGTCGAAGTGTGGACCTGGCCGATCACGTCGATCGCCGACTGCGGCAGGTAGTCGACATAGAGCGGCTGGCGCGGCATCAGTTCGGCGATGAAGGACTTCTTGCCGATCGCGGTCAGGCCGTCGACGTGGTTGAAGTCCATCTTGAAGAAGTGCCGGCCCAGGCCTTCGTAGAACGGCGAATCGCCCGCCTCGTCCTGGTATCCGCGCATCTCGGCGATGATCTTTTCGGTGAACAGCTGCTGGAACTGGGCGATGAACAGGAAGCGGCTCTTCGAGAGCCACTTGCCGTTGAAGCCGGCCCGGTACTGCGGCAGCAGGAACAGCGAGCACAGTTCGGTCGAGCCGGTGAGATCGTTCGACAGATACAGCGTTTCCATGCGCGTGAACACGTTCAGTTCGCGGCTGCAGTGCACCAAGGTGCCGATGCGGTAGTTGTAGAACGGTTCGGTCAGGCCGACCGCACCCTTGATCGCGCACACGCCGGCGATGCTCGCAGGCGACACTGGATTTTCGGTGTGCTCGAGCACGAACATGTAGTCGCGCTGCTCGGGCGGGATGGTCTCGGCGAACGAGGCCTCGGACGTGGCCAGGCGCTGGCCCAGCATGACCGGGTCGGGCTTCAGCGTGGTCATGCCGCTGCCGGCTTGATGCGCCATCTCGATCAGGGCGTCCAGGTCGGACGATTTGGCGGAACGGATCACGAGCATGCGTTGTCTCCCTGGATGCGTACGCATACGATCTCGTCACCGGCGGCGACGCCCAGCGCCTGCTGGACCTCGCGCGCCAGCGCGATGGTGGCGGCATGCTCGAGCGGCGCGCAGCGCACGGTGACCGCGCGGAAGGCGCCATCGGTACTGGCCACGGCATAGTCCACCAGGGCGCTGTCGGCCGGCGCCTCCTGGGTGGCTGCGACGCGCAGCCGGCGCGAGGCGCAGAACGAGCGCAGCGCGTTCTTGTGGGCCTGCAGGATCGGGCCGCCGTCGAAGATGTCGATGTATTCGTCGGCCTCGAAGCCTTCTTGCGCGAGCAAATCGAAAGCCATCTGTCCGCCCGGATGGATCTGGCCCAGGGCTGCCTGGGCGTCGCCCGGCAGCAGCGGCACGTAGACCGGATAGTGCGGCATCAGTTCGACGATCAGCGTGCGGTTGCGGGCGCCCTCGATCAGGCGCTCGGCTTCGAGGAAATCCATCTTGAAGAACTTGCGGCCCAGCGCATTCCAGAACGGCGACTGGCCGTCCGGGTCGAGCCGGCCGGCCAGCGGCACGAAGAAGCGGTCGCCGAAGCGGTGCGGCGCCAGCATCGCGTACAGCAATCGCGCGCGCGACAGCAGCGCCGCTTCGACGCCGGCGCTGTCGCGGTGGCTCAGGAAGAAACCCGACAGCTGGGAATACGCGGTCAGCTCCGAGCACAGGGTCAGCGCATGCACGCTGTGGCTGATGTTCAGGTCGCGCGAGACCTGCTGCACGACGTCGTTGCGGAAAGCGAAATAGGTGCCGTTCGATCCGGCCGAGGCGTGGATGATGGCGGTGCCGACCACTTCGCGCGTATTGGCCGCGTCCTGCAGGTCTTCCAGCACGAACAGATACGATTCTTCACTCGGGATATCGACTTGCGCCGCGAACGACGCCAGCGAGCGCTCGACCGCGGCAACGATGCCTTCGCGGGTGCGCGGCAGCGTATGCACGCCGGGCATCGAGACCGCCGCCATCGCTTCGAGCGCGCCGATATCGGCGCGTTCTACCGGACGGACAACATACATGAGAACTCCCTGGTAGGGCAGTGAAAACGGCCGGCCGTCCTTTCAGACGTACCGGCCGGTTCGACTTGCCTGCATTAGGCGTTGATGAATTCCGCCACGGCGGCGCGCATCAGGCGATCGGCCTCTAGAATCTGCTCGTCCGACACGATCAGCGCCGGCGCCAGGCGCACGACGTCGGGACCGGCGATCAGCAGCATCAGGCCGAGCTTCTCGCAGATCTTGGTGTAGTCCTTGGAGCGGCCCTTGACGCCGTCGGCCATCGGCACGCCGATGAGCAGGCCCATGCCGCGCGGCTGGCCGAACACGTTCGGGAAGTCGGCCGCCAGCTGCAGCAGGTTGCCCATGATCTTGCTGGACGCTTCCTTGACGCGTTCGAGGAAGGCCGGCTGGTTGATGATCTCGAGGACCTTCAGGCCGACGGTCGTCGCCAGCGGATTGCCGCCGTAGGTGGTGCCGTGCGAACCCACGCCCAGGTACTGGGCGATCTCGGTGGTGGTCAGCATGGCGCCGATCGGGTAGCCGTTGCCGAGCGCCTTGGCCGAGGTCAGCACGTCCGGCTGCACGCCCATCTGCATGTAGGCGAACAGCGAGCCGGTACGGCCCATGCCCGATTGCACTTCGTCGAACACCAGCAGTGCGCCGGTCTGGTCGCACAGTTCGCGCAAGGCCTTCAGGTAGTCGGGATTACCCGGGATGACGCCACCCTCGCCCTGGATCGGCTCGACGATCACGGCGCACACGTCGTCGGTGATCGCGGCGCGCGCCGCGTCGATGTCGTTGTACGGGATGTGGCTCAGGTCCTGCGGCAGCGGCTCGAACCCTTCGGTGTACTTCGGCTGGCCGCCGACCGACACGGTAAACAGGGTACGGCCGTGGAACGACGACAGGCACGACACGATGCGCGACTTGTGGGCACCGAACTTGGTTTGCGCGTACTTGCGCGCCAGTTTCAGGGCCGCTTCATTGGCTTCGGCGCCCGAGTTGCAGAAGAAGGCGCGGTCGGCGAAAGTGGCTTCGGTCAGGGCCGTGGCCAGGCGCAGCACCGGCTCGTTGGTGTAGCCGTTGCCGATGTGCCAGATGGTATTGAGTTGCTTCGTCAGCGCTTCGTTCACGTGCGGATTGCAGTGGCCAAGGGCGGTAACGGCGATGCCCGAGGTGAAGTCGAGGTAATGCTTGCCTTCCTGGTCCCACAGGTCGAGGCCCGACGCACGCACCGGCACCATCGCGGCCGGGGCGTAGGTGGGGACCAGGACCTCGTCGAAGGTCTGCCGGGTGACAGGCCGCGTGGCGATATCCGATGGGAGCTGTGCGTTCATTGGCGTTTTTCCTCTTGCTGTGGTGAATGACGCGGGGGCTGGAAATGCCCGCATGATCGGTTCATTATAGGAACGCTTCTTCACAACATCTTTTGGAAGTGCGACAGGCATTTTCATTTTTGGACGGGGATCGTCGTTCTCGACCCGCCCCGGCCGGCAACGCCTCTGGCTCGGCTGGCAGAATCGATAGTTAGCTCGATAGCAACAGTGCCGTACACTGGCGCATTTGGCTGTCAGCGATCGGCGACGAGGAATACCCGCACGGGATCACGCCCATTCAATTGCCTGGCAGCGAACGTGCCGGTTCATTGCAGTACAAATGCCGTACCTGGAGCACACATGGCAGCCGAAATCATCGTTCGAACAGCGACCCGCGCCGATGCGAGTGCGATGCTTTCGCTCCTGCTGTCAGCGGTGACCGAAGGTGATGCGCTTCCGTTCCAGGGCGGGGTCGATACCGCGTTCATCGACAGCCAATGGCTTGGCGCAGCCGGCTGTTTCCTGGCCTGTCGCGGTGAACATGTGCTTGGCATGTATCGCTACGGCGCCAATATGCCGGGTCGCGGCTCGCATATCGCATCGGCCACTTTTTTGGTTTGCCAACAGTGTCGAGGGCAAGGCGTCGGTCGCACACTCGTGGAGCATTGCCTGGGACAAGCAAAGGCATCAGGATTTCGAGCAATGCAGTTCAATCAGGTCTTGGCCACCAATCGCACAGCACTTTCACTGTACCGGTCATTCGGTTTCAAGCGAGTTGGCAAAATCCCAGAGGCATTCGCCCATCCCCAATATGGCTATGTGTCGGCGTATATCATGTATCTTGATTTGCATCGGTACGATCAAAAAATGACTGTCGAGCAAGGATTGCGCTGAATGGCCGTGATGGACCTGGAGTGGCCGTTGGCGTCCCACTGTACTTTCCAAGAATATGAATGAAAAAGCTGCTCCTGTACCTTGTAGCATGCGTCGTCATGGTGCCGACCACTTTGGTAGCCGCACCAATGGCGTTCATGGGTCTGCTCGTGACATTGGCAGCTGTTTCTGAACGGAGCGCAACATCTTCAATCGCCTCGTTCTCGCTCATCACGTTCGGTTGCTTCGGCATTGTCTCGATGTGGATACTGTTCTTCCACTATCGGAAAAATTCGTCAAAACCGTCCCTGTCAACATGGCACTGTGGCGCATTATTCACCGGCGCGGCAGTGTCTCTCACACTTGTCGCCTCCAGTGGGGGAGGTTTATTGTTCAGGGCGCTTTTTTCGGCTGGCCGTTGATTGGTGCTGTATTTTTTCTTGGCATGCTGATTGCAAGCCGGGAACCCCGCCGATAAAAAAGTAATGTGTTCCGGGAGACCCGCTTGCAGAAGAGAGCATGCCGATGCCTGCCCTGGGTCGAATGCCCCCGAGGCACAGCACGGCGAACTGCCTGCAGACTTTACCGATCGCTTAGCCGTTATCTTTTTGGAAGTTCGCAATCGTCTTGAAATCGGGCGCCAGGCGTCCGGTGATGGCGCAGATGGCGTCGGCGTCACCAAGGAGAGCGGCGCGGATGCCTGGCCGTGTCATCGTGGTTGCCGAACAAAATATATTGATATTAATTCTTCAATACCATCCTCAGTCGGGCCTGAATATCCAGTCCAGCTGCTCCGGATGCTTGCGCATATAGAGCTGGTAGAAGATACGCGAGCCGCCGGCGCTCAGGTGGCCACGGTCGTCGTGCTTGTAAAGCGGGACACCGTCGATCTCGGAATGGCACCGCGTCTGGTCGCACAACACGTCATAGGTGCTGATGACAGCCGTGCCTGGGCGTGCCTGGATGATTCGAGAAAGAAGCTGTGCCGCTTCCTGGTGGTTCTGCTCCGCGATGGCACGACTGTAGCTGCAATCGTGCTTTGCCATACCACGCAAATAAAGGCGGTCGGAAGCGCAGTTATCCAGTCCTTCGGGCAGGATCGGAATATCGTCGAGCATGATCACGCGTTTACCTGCCGCATTAAGCTGGGCAATCGTGGCCGCCAGTTCCGCTTCGAACTGGCCGGCGCGATAACCGTGCAGCCCGGGGCTGGTGCCATCGGGGCCGCCGCCATAGATATCCCAGACTGCCGACATGAAGACGAGCTTGATCTCCCGATCGGCCAGAATATGTTTCATCACTTCGACATCATGAGCGCGGCATTCCTCCGCATGCCGCTGGTAGCCCGGATCGCCGGCGCGTTCCGGACTGTTCCCGACGGGCGCGCACATCGTATAAGCCATATCATGGATGGCAATGTTCCTGGCCTTGCCGATGGCATCGACGAAACCGATCTGGTGGTAGGCATGGCTGTCACCCCACAAGACAGCTTTCGTCGGGGCATCGGGCGCTCCCAGCATGCACTCTGCCGCCGGCGATACGGGAACCTTGTTCCAGCAACGATCGGCGCGTGGATGGTCGAACACAGACTGGCCGGCATCGACATAATCGGCCCGATACGCTTGCGGATAGAACACGGACAGCTGATCGGTCTTCTTGGCCAGCATGTACAAGCCGAGCACAAACAGGAAAGGCAGCAACCATAAGCACACCCAGGTACGGCGCGGCCGCTCGCTGCGGGCACGCCACGGCTGCTCGATCCAGCGGTGGGTCAGCGCCGCCAGCACGGCCGACAGGCCCAGGGCCAGGCACATCCCGGCGGTGTCGCCGAACCCCAGGCGGTTGCAGGCGAAAATTAGCGGCCAATGCCAGAGATACAGCGGATAAGAGATGCGGCCCAGATAACGCAGTGGCCGGTTGGACAGCACCGGACGCAGCACGCCGGCATAGCGTCCGCCAACGATCAGCAGCACGGCAGCCAGGCAGGGCAGGATGGCATTCGTACCCGGCATCAGGGTCTGCGGCCCATAACGCAGGCTGCAATACCCGACGGCCGCGATGCCCAGCACGAGCAGCAGATCGGCAATGTAACGCGGTAGCGCAGCGAGGCGGCCGATGGCCAGGGCCAGCACCACGCCACACAGGAATTCGAACAGTCGGGCCGGCAGAAAATAATAGCCGCCCGGTCCGACCTTGGCCGTATGCATCACCGAATACGCCAGGGCCAGCAGCAAGGCGCCGCACAAGGCAATGGCCCGCGTCCTCGGCTGGAAGCGGCGCAGGAACACCAGACAGAGCGGCAACAGGAAATAGAACTGCTCTTCGACCGACAGCGACCAGGTATGCAGCAAGGGCTGCTTGGTGCTTTCCAGGTCAAAATAGCCGGTCTGCCTGGACAGGTAGATATTCGAGCTGAACAGAATCAGGAAGCCCAGGTTCTTGATCAGCTTGAAGGTATTTTCGGGGAAGCTGAACAGCAGGCAGAACGCGAGCGTCGCGAGCGCCACCGTGTACAAGGCCGGGAGCAGGCGTCTCAGGCGGCGCGCATAGAAATTGGACAGCGTGAACTGGCCGGCCTCTTGTTGCCGGCTGATCCCAAGTGTCACAACATAGCCCGAGATCACGAAAAAAAGGTCGACGCCGACAAAGCCGCCGGTGAATCCGAGGAGCCTGGCGTGGCAAAACATGACCATCAGGACCGCGATGGCGCGGATGCCATCGATCTCGGGGAAATAATGTGGACCACGCGTTCCGGTGGTGGCTGCGGGAACGGTGGTGCGGGACTGCTTCTGTTCTAAATCGATAATCATTATTACAGAAGATAGTGAACGGGCGATGATGATAGCACCCGGAAAGCTTGGGTTTCCTGCCGGGATGACGAACAGACGAAACGGCCCTATTTATCCAAGGTCCGGAATGGCTCACAGCTGCCTTATACTGAACGACCGAGAACGGCCAAGAGTGGCCGTACAATTTGAAGGACTGAGTCATGGCATACCCAGCTGCGTTTCCAAGGACAATGAAAATGATTGATGGCGAGCGTTGGGGATACTGGGCGCTTGAGTGGTCGGAGGCTTGGGATCCATCTCTCACCTGCTTACTTCAGTTGGCGCCGGAACTTGTGGTTGGAAAGCAGATAGCTATTACCTCATGTGACAGCGGCCCCTACGTGCCATCGGAGCAGGAGCTGAGATCGGGCTGGAGTCGCCGCGAGACTACAGCGATCAGCAGAGAGATTGAGCAGCTGACAGAGCTGCCGGCACCAGGCTTCGATGAATGGTACGTCTATGATTCCGCTCCTCTTAAATGCCCGAAGCGAAACCATGTTAATCGATACGGTTTTTCGGTTTTCGATGAGGGCATCGAAACCGAATCTTTTTGGGAACAAATCAGGAAGTCAGATCCGCTCCATGTATTGGGAGCTGGAACGCCGAACATGTTCTTTGTCACGCGTGACCGCGACAGCTTTGAGCGTGTGAAAAGGCTGCACCTAACAGCATGACGACAGCGCCGAGGCATTTGCTACGACTTGTACGGAGCTTTGGGTCGGGAGCTGTCTGTTGTTATAGTGAGTGAACTTTGTGGGTCGGCAGCTTGCTATGCTGTGCGGAACTGCGGACATCGGACATAAGCAGACAGTCGATACCTTTGAAAAGACAAGCTCATGATTGAATTGAACTGGTACGTGGCTGAGTACGTGATCGCGGTTGGCTTCAATGGCGACGAACCACATGAGTATCGAATAGAAAATTATGTGATCAAAGCAGGCTCAACTGACGAGGCTTATCAAAAAGCCGTTGAGTTGAAGTCGCAACTAAGCCGTTCACATGAAAACGAGTTCGGAGACGTGGAAAATTACTCGTGCATCGGATTTCATCAACTGGATGAGCACTGGGATGCCAACAATGGCGATGTCATCCACATCAACACGATAGATCTCCTGGACGTCAGCGGAATGCCGCCAAAGCCCCGTATAAAAGAGAAAGACGAGCTTGGCCTGTTCTTGAGGGCGACCAACTAGCCTTGCAGTCAACTCGACTGTCTTGAGGCTGCGTGGTCCGCAAGGTCGAACGTCCGCAATGGGTCGGAACCAGCCCTTCGTGACAACGCGACTTTTCAACCTTGGCAACCTGCGACGACAAGCTCAACGGTCGGGTTCGGTCAGAAGCAGTCCTGGCTGCCAATCGCTGTAAGATGGGCATCTACGCTTGTTGTATTGTTGAGCAAATGGAAAATCGCAAGACAGTTTTTTCAATCGATGTCATTGCGGGGAACCCGATCCAGGCGGAATTCGAAGCCGTGGTGGCGGACGCTATTGTGTCGATTTCGGTCGCGTTGGGTTCCATGCTGCACGGTCTTTACCTTTACGGCAGCGTAGCACGGG